>Ga0315550_1000019_pt1 | contig 88996 bp, 70 predicted proteins | sample SalMarSW160190MG_2_FD_203100 | JGI IMG/M metagenome (GOLD analysis project Ga0315550, IMG submission 203100) | Salt marsh sediment microbial communities from the Plum Island Ecosystem LTER, Massachusetts, United States - Salt Marsh Sediment SW1601-90 ...
CCACCCAGGCATTGTTGGACTTGTTTACCATTCAGTCAGAGTGCGGCACCGTGGATGGCAAGTCTATTGTTCTCTGCGGTGATCTCAAGCATGGACGCACAGTGCACGCCGGTGTAGAGCTTTACAAGCACTATAGCTGCCGTTTGATTTTCGTTTCTCCACCGCAACTCCAGATGCCGGCGGATCTTACATCCCGCTTGCGGACTCACGGCGTTCATATCGAAGAAACAACCGACCTGCAAGCAGCCCTGAAGCAAGCAGATGTGGTCTACATGACGCGCATACAACGTGAACGATTCGATAACCCCGACGAGTACGAACACCTGAAAAACAGCTATATCCTAACCAAAGAGATCGTAGAAAGGATACGCCCTCAGGTCATCGTGCTGCATCCGTTGCCGCGCGTGAACGAGATCACTTCGGATGTCGATGAACTTTCAGGCGCAGCCTACTTCCGCCAAGTGCGTAACGGCATATACACCCGTATGGCGATCATTAGTCTAGTAACAGGTATCGTCTAATTTATGCTTTCATAGCTGATCGGGCAAAGCGATAAAAAACAAAACCGGGATTGATCATCATTCCAAAATTCCTTAGGGCATAATGGCCACCCGGTCTCTTATCAACATACAATCTGCCTTTGAGGAGGTAGCATCAATGGAGCCACATGAGTTCCGCGTGTTGAATAAAGCGACCCGCAGGAAGGATGGAGTCGCCAGAGTAACGGGTCAAGAACGCTACACGGTAGATATCAACCAACCGCGAATGTTACATGGCCGTATTCTTTCCAGCCCCTATAGTCATGCGCGCGTTACGCGCATCGACGTAAGTGCTGCAGAGGCCTTGGGGGCTACGGCCATCACCTTCGAAGACACGCCTCAATTGCGTTATAACGAACGCATCATCACTATCCCTCCGGAGCTGCATAAAGATCATCGCGTCCTGACAGGCAAGCCGTGCCGCATGGGGGCTGCTATCGCCGCCGTGGCCGCAGAAACAGAAGAGCTAGCTGAAAAAGCGGTGCGCGCCGTTAAAGTCGAGTACGAACCTCTGCCTGTTTACACCGATCCAACCAAAGCTATGGCTTCGGGAGCCGAACCCATACATGAAACGGTACTATGGGGAGACGATGAGATTGAGATCGAGAACAATATCGCCTGCACGCGCAGCGTTGAAGAGGGTGATGTGGAGAAGGCTTTCGCCGAAGCAGAAATTGTAGTTGAGGGCACCTTCAAACTACCCAAGATCTATCATGCGCAAATGGAAACCAAGTCCGCTGTCTGCCGTCCGGAAAGCGACGGCGGTCTAACTGTCTGGGCTACTACACAATCCATTCACAATGTACGCATCCTGCTAGGGAGGATATTCGATATCCCCCTGAGCAAAGTTAATGTCAAAAGAGTTCCCATCGGCGGAACCTTCGGCTCAAGCATCCAGATGAATTCAGTCATCCCCATATGTGCTGCTCTAGCCCTGAAATCTCGTCGGCCGGTACGCCTCAGCCAAACACGCGAAGAGGACGTCAATGACCACACCCGATATGGCGGGCAATACCAACTCAAACTAGCGGCAAAACGGGATGGCACCCTCCTGGGAGCCGACATGGATGTGCTGATTGATATCGGCGCGCACAATATCCAAGCTTACTCCTTCTTGGGTGTGACAGTTGGCTGGCTAGTTTCGCTCTACAAATTACCAAACGTACGCTACCATGGAACGGCTGTCTATACGAACAAACCACCATCCTGCGCCATGCAAGGCTTCGGTAATCCACAAACGACTTTTGTAATTGAGACGATGATCGAAGATCTGGCCGAAAAATTAAAGATAGATCCGCTCGAAATCCGGCTCAAGAACTACGTTGGGCTGGGCGATACGTTTTGGGGTCAGGGCCCATTGGTGCGTTCTATAATCCAAAGTGACGGCGTACGCGAATTGATCGAGCAAGGCGCCAGAACCATCGGATGGGAGAACCGCACTCCTCCTAAGACCAAACAGGGGCGCCATAGACGTGGTATCGGCTTTGCGCGTGGGTTCCATACATCTGGCGCTGGCGCCCCGCAACCCTCAGACGTCATCGATTTCTCCGGTGCCATGGTAAAGGTTAACGTCGACGGCTCTGTGGACCTTATCACAGCGCTCATGGACCATGGCGGCGGCACATTGGAGGCGCTTACTAAGCTTGTCTCCGAAGAGTTATGTGTCCTCCTGGATAAAGTCAACCTGGCTCCCGCAGAGACCTGCTCAACTGTGTATGACTGTGTCACTCATGCCACACGCGGTGTTTACGTCGGAGGTGGAGCAGCCCTAAAAGCAGCGCGTAGCCTGAAAAAGGAAATCATTAAAACCGCTGCACACTATCTACACATCATGCCAGAGGCACTCATACTTGATTGGGGCGAAAATGGCGAGACCATCATTCATGCGCCTGCTGTGCTCGACCGAAATATGACTCTAACAGAATTGGCTACCCGTTGCTGGATGGATAGTTGGAAAACCCTGGCCTCTGTCGAAAGCTACCGACCCACAGATTGCCCTCCTGCGTATGTAAGCGTTTTTATCGAGGTCGAGATCGACACTTGGACCGGTCAAGTCAGCACAAAACGCGTCATTATGGGCGGCGACTGCGGAACGGTCGTCAATCCCGATTTGGCTATTGGGCAACTTGAAGGTGGTCTGTTGAGGGGTGCCGGGTATGCCCTGTATGAAAACAACGAATGGAACGACGATGGTTACATCAAATCCGGTGGTTACTGGATCGATGCAAAAACTCCCAATATCCATGAATGTCCTATACCAAAGGACATGAGCATTTATTTCGCTAATACATACGAGCCTACCGGACCCTTCGGTGCCAAAGGTATCGGTGAAGCAACGACGAATCCGGTTGCAGCGGCATATGCTAGTGCGATCCAAAATGCCATCGGCGAGCGGTTTTTCGAATTGCCCATTACACCGGAGAAAATTCTCAAGGCATTGAAAAAGGAGAAGGTATAAATGGATGAGGTAACCGTAAAGAAACACCATATGACCAATTCACACATCATGGTACAGGAATATACCTACCTAGAACCCAACTCGCTGAAGAAAGCGCTCCAATATCTACAAGAATATGGTGATCAGGCTAAGATCCTGGCAGGTGGTACGCATCTGCTAATCCAGATGAAAATGGAACACGTCGCGCCTGACTACCTGATTAACATCAACAAACTCCCGGAGCTGACAGGATTCTCTGAGGAGGAAGGTGCGCTGCAAATTGGCTCTCGCACTACCATCGAGGCTGTCATGCGCAATGCCTATGTTCAGCGGAAATACTTCGCATTGAGCGAAGCCAGCCTTGCTTTCGGCTCCAGGCAGATACAGATCATGGGCACCATCGGTGGCAATATTTGCAACGGTTCCCCTGCCTCCGACACAGTTCCAGCGCTGCTTGTGCTAGATGCATATCTTAACATCAGCAGTCCCACAGAGCAGCGACGTGTGTCACTTGAATCTTTCCTACTTGGTCCAGGAAAGGTTGATTTGAAGGAGAACGAAATCCTAACGAAGGTCGTTCTTCCACAACTACCTAAAGCTTCAGGTAGTGCTTTCATCAAGATGACTCGTGTCAAAGCCGATCTGGCCAAAGCAAGCGTGGCAGCAGTGATCATGCGCGATGGCAATCGTATTAACAGCTGCCGTATAGCGCTCGGTTCAGTAGCTCCCACTGTGATACGCGCAAGGATGGCTGAAAAACATCTATGCGGAAACACTTTCAGCCCGGAGCTCTGTCTTGAAGCCGGAGAGATCGCCGCTCAGGATGCTTCTCCTATAGACGACACACGCTCTACCGCTTGGTACCGCCGCGAGGTGATCAAAGCGATGACTCATGATGCACTGCTTCTGGCATGGAGACGCTCCAACCATTCCCTGCCTGACACTACTCAAACACAGAATGCTGCCACTGCAGTTGAAGCGAGCGCGGAGGGTGACAATCTGATCGTACAACCTAACGAGAAACACAGGATTAAGTTGGTGATCAACGGCGAAAAACGCAGTCTGAGGGTGGCTCCCAACGAGCTTCTGATAAATGTGCTCCGCAACCGGCTGGAACTGACTGGCACCAAGTACGGCTGTGGTATTGGCGAATGTGGCGCCTGCACTGTCCACATGAACGGCCGACCAGCGCTTGCTTGCCTTGTCCTAGCCATTACTACCGACGGCAGTGGAATTTCCACCATCGAGAGTCTGCAAGGTCTAAATGGCGAATTGGATCCCTTGCAGGAAGGTTTCATTCAGCATAACGCCTTCCAGTGTGGTTTTTGCACACCAGGCATGATAATGATGTCAAAGGATCTCATTGACCATTACCCCCATCCCAGCGAGGAAGATATTCGCGACCAATTGAAGGGCAATCGTTGCCGCTGCACAGGCTTTGTGAGCATCATGAACGCCATAATGAGTACCATCGACGAAACATAGTTCCCTGGCGATCTGAGCCCATAGCGCATGGTTGTGTTATTTATAGCTTTGAACAGGAGAAAGAATCGAGATGGATTCTTTCGATCTACTTCTAATAAACGGAACGTTGGTTACGGGCGAGGGTATGCTGCGGGCGGACGTGGGTGTTAAAGACGGTCTGGTCACAGCGGTTGAAGCGCAACTACCCACTGAAAACACCGACCAAGTAATTGATGTCCAAGGGGAGATCATTTTCCCTGGCATCATCGATGTACATGTCCATCCGGTTTATCTGGATGATCTGGAACACTCCTCGCGCGTTGCCGCCTACGGCGGTACGACCACCCTGCTGCACTTTGCCTATGCGCGCACCGGAGAAAGCCTGCTCAAGCAAGTAGAAGTCATGCTCGAAGATGCCCTAGCGAATTCCCTACTCGATTTCGGCCTACATGGAGGCATGTTTGAAGCCCCCAAACAAGTACCTGAAATCGCCAGCGTTATGAAGCTGGGAATCCGCACCTTCAAGTTCTTCCTCACCTACCTCAAACAAGGTTGGTACACTGACGACTATCAACTGATCAAAGCCATGGATTTCCTTGCTGCACATGGCGGCATGGCTATGGTTCACGCCGAAAATGGCGGCGGCATTGATTACCTAGAAGACAAATACCTTAAAGGTCCTAATGCTTCAGCGGAATTCTTCAACGCTTCGCGACCAGCCGCTCTGGAAGAAGAGGCCATTTTTCGCTCAATCTGTCTGTCCGAGGTCACAGGCTGCTCACTGTACATCCCGCACGTCACTTCCGCACGCTCCTTGCGCCCACTGCGCCATGCGCAGGAACAGGGACTGCCGGTATTCGCCGAGACCTGCCCCCAATACCTCAATCTGACCGAGGACATCATCCATCTACACGGTGCTCAGGCCAAGATCGGTCCACCGATTCGCAGCGCAAAGGATCAGGCAGCTCTCTGGGAGGGTCTGCGCGATGGGACCCTGCAAGTTGTAGCCTCAGATCACGCCCCCAAACACAAAAACCTCGATGGGGATTTTCTGGAGCAGGAATTCGGCTCCCCTCAAATTGAAACTCTCCTGCCGCTGACCTATGACGGCGGAGTCAATAAAGGTCGCATCAGCACCGTGCGCCTAGCGCAAGTACTTTGTGAAAACCCGGCACGTATCTTCGGCCTCTACCCTCGCAAAGGCACCATTACTGTAGGAAGCGATGCCGATTTAGTCGTGTTCGACCCCACGCAGGAATTTATCATTCAAGCTAATAACCAACACAGTCGCGCCGGATACACACTCTACGAAGGGCGCGCGGTCCTGGGGTGGCCGAGTATGAGCTTCCAGCGTGGCCGGGTTATTTTGATGGATGGGCAGATAGTCGGGGAAAAGGGTCAGGCATCTTTCTTGCCCACCATGGAGCATCATACTGCACCGCGTACACCCTAATCCACGAGTTGGGAATTATCTATCTGAGAAGAAAACCCCACAGAATCGAACCTTGGTATTTTTAAAACAAAAAGCTGTGTCAGCCATACCGGTAAGCCTTTTATGTGGGCAAGGTATATGTCGTTAGAGAGGAAATCGCTACCAAAGTTAGACTTACTACTAGGCATCAACTACACGAGGGGAGAGGTTAGTTCTCGCGGGAATGGAGGCATTAGCTACTAAAGACGGTCTCCCTTGAAACTGCAATCAAGGGTTTTACCAATTTTGATACCTATGCCCTGGTCGAGGCCGAGGGCATCAACCTAGTTGAGTTCCGCCTCTACTTACGAGTCTTATTTTTAAATACAAATCTCTTCTTGGCAGTTACTGATAGTCTGGGATCTTTACAACCAATTGTATCCATCTTCCAGGCATTTGATGGATATTTACCCAATTCCAGGGTGTGTTGCGCGTTTAAATATTTCAACCCTCTCTTGAACACTATTGGGATTGGTTTTCTGGTATTAGCCCCGATTTCAGGTTGCTTAAATGCTTTTGATTATCATCAATACAGGAAAAGCACAATTTCACCTTATTGCTGCAGAAGTCGCAAACAAGATTAGCAGGAGTCACAACGAATTCCATATATCAATATCTACAAAGACGCGCGAATCCCCTCATTTATAAGAATAAATATGAGAAGTGGGCGGAACATTACTCGAACCTGCGAAATCTTCTGTGTAAGAGATGAGCTCGTCATTGAAGATGCATAAAGTGGTTATTTCATAGGATGATCAAATTTTAAGTGCTTTAGGCTAATCTCATTATCTGTAATCATAAGGTAGGGGGATCGCACTTTATTTGTATCCCAATCTCACCAACTACACTAATAAGGGCGATTCTTAACTTGCTCAATCTCATTATATTCGGCATCCTACATTAGTTGTCTGATCTAAAAGTTAAGGATATTTATGCATCATCAAACGCTCCATCCTCACCGCAGCTTAAGCAGCGAGTATCCCAGATTTCATTCCATTGCATTAACTCGATGAAAGTTGCATCCTCGCTTGAAGGCAAGTATCCTTGTGCCGCGAAGGGTGTCACCTCCAATCAGGATTCTGAGAATACGACATGTATTTGGCTATCGAAGGTGTAATCGGCGTTGGGAAAACATCTCTCGCCCGGCTTCTCCAACCTGCTTTTAATTCGGAACTGCTGCTCGAGGTCTTCGAGGAGAATCCTTTTCTCGGAGATTTCTATTCGGACCGTAAACGCTATGCATTTCAAACTCAGATTTTCTTCCTGCTTAGCCGCTACCGACAGCAGCGAGAGGCAGTACCTGAGATGCTTTCCAGAGGAAACCTGATTGCCGATTACACTTTCGAGAAGGACTCACTCTTTGCACATCTGAATCTTACAAACGATGAGCTTGATACCTACACCCTCGTTCACGAAGCCCTGGCCGAGCGTATTCAAATCCCTGACCTGATCGTTTATCTCAAAGTCGATACCGACACCGCGATGCAGCGCATCATGATGCGTGATCGCTCCTACGAGCGAAACATGGACCGAGATTATATCCATGCGCTCAACAAAACTTATGAGTCTTTTTTTGTGAACAGAACGGACGATGCGATCCTCACTATTGACACTACTCCACTGGACTTTGTGGCGCATAAACCCCATCTCACCCACATCATTAACCGCATAAACTCCGCACTCGGCATCCCCCCGTATCAGCCAGAGCTTCCCCTCAACGAAGGATCCGATTCGTGAGGGTTTCTCGTGACCTATTAATCGACTTAGCGCGCCTTGAAGCCGAGCGTCGCGGCGCTGAAAACGATGTTCTCTCCGGATATCTGATCGGCAGCGTAGCAAGAGGCGAACCCCAATTTGTCGACTGCACCGACATTGATCTCGTGCTGATACATAGGGGTTCACCCCCGGCCGAGCGGGAGATGATGAGACTCTCTCAACAGGTCCATCTAGATATCGCCCATCATGGACAGGACTTGTATCAAAAACCAAGCGCTTTAAGGGTTCACCCATGGCTGGGACCCTCGCTTTGTGAGCCGATCTTCCTTTATGATCCGGAACACTTCCTCGAGTGGGCTCAAGCCGGCGCACGGGGTCAGTATTACCGAGCAGACCATACACACGCACGCGCACGCGCCTTTCTGGATCGAGCCAGACAATCGACATCCCTGCTCCCTGTCTCGAGCCGCTGGGTGCGGACATACTGTCGAGCAGTGCTCGAGGCGGCGAATGCAGTTGCCTGCCTTACAGGATTCCCTGTTGCCGGGCGGCGCCTCAGTCTCCAGTTGGCTGAAGCTGCCGATAACCTCGAATACCCAGATCTCTATGGAGGTTTCCTGCAACTTTTAGGCTCCGATTCACTCCAAGACTGGTCCATCCCTGAGACACTGAGCGCCTGGGCTCGCACCTTCGATGAAGCGAGTGAAATCTCATCCGACCCTTTGCTTTGCTCGTGCCGTCGGGACTACTATCTAAACGCGTTCCAAGTATTGGCCGAGATGGGTGATTCGAAGGCGATCCTTTGGCCTATGATCACCACGTGGGAGCAAGCGCTCCATGCACTCAACCAATCCGAGAACCTGGAACAGGACCACTCTAAATGGGTGAGCCTCCTTGAAAAATCAGGTTTGTCCCCTGAGAGGCGAGCTGCCAGATTGGACGACCTTGAACAATATCTGGATCGTAACGAAGCTCTTATCGAACTATGGGCAGAGAGGAGCGGCGCATGAACGGGGTGATCGAGGGCGGTGCGAAGAAACGATTTGTCGCTGTAGCCGGCAATATCGGCGTAGGCAAATCAACTCTTGTCGAACTGCTGTCTAAACGTTTAGGTTGGGCTCCCTTCTTTGAACCCGAAGGCGAAAACCCTTACCTCTCTGATTTCTACAAAGATATGACGGCTTGGTCTTTCCACTCTCAGATTTTCTTCCTCACTCGCCGGCTCCTGGCGCACCGCCAATTGCTGGATCACACGACCTCTGCGATCCAGGACCGCAGCGTATATGAGGACGCAGAGATCTTTGCCCACAATCTGTTCCTTCAAGGGAACATGGTTGAGCGTGATTATCAAACATATCGCGACCTTTATCTCGTACTTACCCGATTCCTACCGCCCCCAGATCTGGTTGTGTATTTACGGGCTTCTGTGGACACACTGCAAAAACGCATCGCCTTGCGAGGTCGTGATTACGAACGAACGATCAAACCGGAATATCTCGCCAGGTTAAATGATCTGTACAAGTCGTGGATTGAAGATTTCGCCCTCTGCCCCGTGCTCACCGTCCCCGCTGACGATCTTGACTATGTCGCACATGGCACCCACCTCGATCTTATCGTCCAAAAGATCAACAATAAACTGGCGGGGAAGGAGGAAGTCGTCTTCGGGGAGGAGGAGGTCGCGCGCGTTAATGGTGCGATTAAATAGGAAAGGTGTTATCCCGGAGCAAACTTGTACGTGTCGTATGCACTGATTCCCCGTAGATATGTGGAAATATTCAATAAAAAAGAACCCGCTTTTCAGCGGGTTCCTTAAATCCATTGCTGAGGACGCTTATGCCCAGCCCTGGCTTTTTAGGAATTTAGTGATGACGGGAATTTCCGTGTAGTTCCCCTTAAAAGCATCATATGCGGGCCATAGGGTTACGAACCAGAACAATGGGGCACAAAGACCTGCAACCCCAAACGTTATCGCCACGAGGATAACGATTACTACCCAAACCGCGATGTTTAACGCGATGGACTGAACGGCGTGGAAGCGCAGGAAGGGGATATCTTTCTTCTCTTCCATAAATAGCAGAACTAGGGCAATAATTGGAATGGGATAACCGAGCGCGGCCCACAATCTATCGTCGCTGGTAGTTTCGGGCTGGTTTTCCATAGCTTCAATATCCTCCACTTCTGATTATGTTGAATACGGTATCTGATTCTCTAATTTTAGCGGGTTTGCGAATATGCTGTTCTTCTCGTTTGAAGTATTTGTTTACGCATTATCACTCCACTTATCTTAACACCTTACCACAAGATTGGGTGTGATCCACTGCAGCTGCTTGCGACTGCTTCATGAATCCTATACAATTCACAATGAGCGCGCCACTTATCGGGCGTCGACATTTCCGCTTCCATTGGAGTGACCCCGATGAACATTCTTAAAGTGTCATCAGATTCACGCACATCTGCCGTTGCTGGCGCAATCGCTGGAGTCGTTCGTGAGCACCAGCGAGCCGAAGTGCAGGCGATCGGCGCGGGGGCCGTTAATCAGGCTGTTAAAGCGGTCGCCATCGCCCGTGGTTACCTCCAGGAAGATGGAATTGACATCGTCTGCATCCCCGAGTTCACCACCGTAGATATCAGCGGGAAAGAACGCACTGCCATACGTCTCGTAGTAGAACCTCGCTAATGAAGATTTCACCACCCGAGTAGCAAGTTTGATCCCCTTGCTCTTTGCTCAATTTGCCAGCGTGACATTTTGAACTTTGTTTTTACATATCGACTGATATTGAATCTATGGTCTCGTGAACCCCATTAATATCCATTTATCTGGCGGGGATCTGAGGCAGATCGAGCATTAAATTCTCAATCGCCAAGCGAACATTCGCGTTCTTTTGAAGATCCCTTTTCGATTGTTCTATCCTGCCAAGATTTTCGCTGATCTGACCTGGTGAGAGTGCACTCACCAGCATTTGTACGTCTTGCACCCGATCTACATTCCTCCGCTCAACCGTCGCATCATAGGCAAGCAGCATCGCATCCCGCCAAAGGCTAACCCAGTGCTCAAGAGCGCCAATCGCCCTAAACCTCGGATGTTCCCCGCCTCGCTTTCGTTCCCGCTCCCACGCTCTAGTCAATCGCTCCACGTGCTTAAAGCGTTCAAGTCGACCAGTCTGTAAAATGTTGATCAGATCTTCAATGGATTCTTTTCGCGCAATCAGTAAGTCAGAGTTTGAGGCATATCGAAACGCCCACCCCGGCCTCCCAGCAGCCAACCGAGCTAGAAGCTCTGCCTTCTCCTGCACCTCCCCACGCTTGATTAATGCCTCCTCGATTTGATCGCTAGATACATCCCTTAGAGGCAGGATCTCACAACGGGAGGAGATCGTTGGCAAAAGGGTTTCCTTTGACTGGGCGGTGAGGAGCAAGACTACCTTTGGTGCAGGCTCTTCAAGCGTTTTCAGCAGCGCATTGGCGGCGTTTGCGTTCGCTTCATGAAACCGCAGTAGAAGTGCCACTCGCCATTTCCCCTCGTATGGAGACAATGCCAATTGATGCTGTAATTCGCGGACTTGTTCTACCTTGAGTATCCCACCTACATCCTCAGCTTCTACAATGTGAAGATCTGGGAATTGCTTACGCTGAATGAATTTACAGGCCCTGCATTGCCCACATATCTCTCCTGGTTTAACCGAACCAGAGCAACTCAATGCCTGCGCGAAGCGCATCACAAGTGTCCTCTTGCCAACACCATCTGGCCCAGTTATGAGATATGCATGCCGAACTTGGTCGCTTGCGATATGCCGACAAAGCAAATTAACCGCCCACTTGTGACCGATTAGCTCCCAGTTCATAAACACCATTTTAATACCGCCCATGGTTTAGCTACAAGTTATCAGGGCATATTGATCAAACAATTGATTTGAAGATCATTTTATTCAAGCGACTTGATCTACCCAGCATTGTCGCGGTATAACCTCTTCGATGACTCTTTCCGCGCCTGATTTCATGCTACGCGACATTCCCATCCTGGGTGATTTAATCCTCGCACCAATGGATGGCTTTTCTGATGTTCCCTTCCGAACACTTTGCCGTCGCTTCGGATCTTCGATGAGTTACACGGGTTTTGTGAACGCCATCCCGTTAATACAAGGCGATGAACAAGCCTGGCGTGAACTGGATTTCCTCCCTGAGGAACGACCGGTTGTCTTCCAGATCTTCGATCAATCAGAAGAGAATCTACTGGAAGCCGCCTTGCGAATACAAGAATTACAACCTGATGCTATCGACATTAATATGGGTTGCTCATCGCGACGAGTATCCAGCCGCGGGGCTGGCGCTGGTTTGTTGCGTGAACCGGAAAAGATCGGACGGATTATCCGTCGCTTATCCAGCGCCCTACACGTGCCTGTGACTGCGAAGATACGGATTGGCTGGGATCAAACTAGTTTAAATTATCTGGAAGTTGCACACGCCGTTGAAGACAATGGCGGCGCGCTCATCGCTGTTCACGCCCGTACGCGGAATCAAAGTTATCTCGGTGAAGCCGATTGGGACACAATTGCAGAGATAAAATCTGCAGTTACGGTCCCCGTAATCGGGAATGGCGATGTACAAACATCGCAAGATATCGAGCGCCTGAAAATATCGACCAGATGTGATGGTGTGATGATTGGACGGGGTGCGATCGGCAATCCCTGGATTTTCCAGCGGGCTCCGAGCGGGACGCCTCATCTCGAGGATCGTATCCACATCATGCAAGGGCATCTCGATCACATGATCTCCTATTACGGGGAAGAGCTTGGGATCATCCGCTTTCGTAAACACCTCAAGCGATACCTCGAACCGCTCACGATCACAAAAGCACATATGCGCCCAATGCTGACCTGTGGGAACAAGCAACAACTCTCAGACCTTCTCGCTGCGCTCAGACAAATTGAGTGATATATCTGCGACAGTGATTGGATACGGCAGCGCGGGCGCCGCTCTTGATTTATTTTATTTACATCCGGTCCTCTAGCCATGAAAGTCACCCCCGCAGAACCACAGAACGGAACTGAGGACCCAGTGTATAATGCCTTCACATCTCTCCCGAGGCACTAAATGGCAGATCAACTCCACACAATTCGTAGTATTCCTGCGCTCTCAAGAATTCGCCGCAATCATGCTCTTGAACATGCGACGATCCACATACTTAGCCAACAATTTCCAAATCGCAGGTTTATTGGCCGATCCAATATCCAGGGTTTTTTCTTATACGGGGATATCCCTGCCGAAGTGCTCGAGTCGGCGGTTCAGGAAGCTCTCCGTAGACTTCGTCGTGGCGAGCACCAATTGGCAATCCATCCTAACTGTGGAACTAATCTCGTCACATCCGCTATCCTCGCCGGCGCAGCTTCCTTCTTTACATTAATGGGCAGCGAGCGTGAAAACTGGCGTCGTCGCCTTGAACGCCTTCCGCTCGCGATCGCGGCCACTCTCTTCGCCTTGATCGTTTCCCAGCCTATCGGTCGATCTGTTCAACAACACATCACCACACAAGGTGATCCTGAGCAGCTTGAGGTTATCTCGATACAGCGTGTCTATAACGGCTCGAATCCTGTCTTCCACATCCTCACGAAGAACTGACGATATGACCAAACCACCCCCAAGGGTCTACCTGCTGGTTGGCGATGATCGTTTTTCAATCTCTGAATTCGTCAAAACCATTCGCGGCAAAATCGGTGATGCCACGGTCGCAGACATGAACACGCAACAGTTTTCTGGGGACCACCTGGACCGTGGCGCCTTCGAAGAGGCATGCATGTCGGTCCCCTTCCTTTCCTCGCGCCGTATTGTTGTTCTCGACCAAGCGCAGGAGGTCCTGAAAGTGGAGGATTCAAGGGAATTCATAATGTCCCTGCTCGATCGTCTTCCTGATTCCACAGCACTTGTCATCATCGAGAATGTTCGGGCAAGAGGCGATAAATCGAAGAGGAAAACTTCTCCACTCGTGTCCTGGGTAAAAGCAAATCCCAATCAGGGGAAGGTATGGCATTTCAACTCACCACAAGGGGCGCAATTTATCTCCTGGGTTCAAGAACGATGCCTCTCTTTAGGTGGAGCAATTTCTTTGGACGCCGCCCGTCTACTTGCTGAATCGGTGATGGACGATCCATATCTAGCCCATCATGAGATCGTTAAACTGCTGGACTATGTTAATTTTGAGCGCCCGGTCGAGTTGATGGATGTTGAAAAACTAACCCCATTCAGGGGTCAGACGAGCATTTTTGCGATGGTCGATGCTGTCGGAGAGCGGCGCGTGAGCGATGCCAGTCGATACCTTCACAGCGTTCTGTCGGAGGAAGACTCCTTCTATGTGTTTGCGATGATAATCCGTCAATTCCGATTACTCATCCAGGCCCAAGCAGCTCTGGAAGATGGTAAAGATATTGCGAGCACCCTCAACCTTCCAAAGTTCGTCGCCCAGAAGATCGCCTCGCAGGCGCGAGCTTTTAGCGCTTCCGAACTCGAGCACATTTACCATGAATTACTTGTCATCGACATCTCAGTAAAGAACAGTACGATCGACTTAGGAGCAACGCTGGATGGTTTCATAGCAGCCACTACAAATCAAGCGTAAGCCTTCACTTTCTCCCCCTTTTTGCCAAATCATCTCAAAAGCCCATAACCCATTTCCATGGAAGGTATGTCAGCGCAAATCCCTCATGGATAATGCGCTCACTTCTTCAAAGTGCGCCCTCTTTCACCTATCCCGATATAGAAATGATCGGGCAAGACAGAAGAACTGGTGTCAATTTTAAGGGAGCCCACGTGTCCTGGAGCCTCTTGCGGGAGTGTCCTCGGGTTTACCAAACATACGTTTGGTTGCCTCCCATATTTCTCGCTATAGAACTTGGAAGCACGTTCAATGCGAGCCCCAAACTCAAGCTCTCGATTACCGTCAAACCATAGCATTCCCACTCTCATGCTCGCCTTCCCTTTCTCCCGCTGAGGGATTCCATACGCCAGACCCTTCGATTGAGATCGAATGAAACACTGCAGCGAAGGCCATCTGCTGTAATCAGTTGGTACCGTTTTCTCTCTCGCACCTTACTGCCCCTTCGTTCTACCTCCGACCGATACCCCTCTATAGTCCGAACGTAGTGCCGCCGACCTCGCCAGGCAAACTCCAGCGGGTGCGATTCCCCGTTCGTCTTTAGAATGCGGATCAGTTCACCAATGCCCATTGCTCTCATCTTTCAGACCTTCCTATACTTCATCCCACACTTGCACTTCTCGGTTTGCCGTTTTTGAAATCTACAACCACTCCAAAACCATAGTCCAACGACTCACCACACTCTCCTGTACCCACATCGATGGGAAAGAGGTCCTTTCGATTTTCCCCTTTCTCCTTGCATCATTCTTGCCAGTGTTTTATTTCAAGTGGAACTCGAGAGGCGCTGAAGATATTTTCAGTTTGCCTTCCACTATTACGTACCCATAGCCCTTGAATTTACGCACTCGAGATCATATCCATTTCAGTTCCATCAATCACCAAGCACCCTCGCACCCAATCGTTTATCACCCGTCACCCGTTTTGCGCGAGTCGTACAGCAGCGTCAAGGTCATGGACATTGAGCCAGGCGACTTCAACAAGGCTAGCAACCGAGCCAACCCTGAAGGTAAACCGGCCATCAAATGTCACCCCCATCCCTTGATCTTTCGGATATGCCGTCGCTTTTACAATTCCCGGTAAACGCTGCAGAGAAGACTCGATTAATTGCAGTGGGGGGCGATAGGCTGCAACCATATGGATACCTGCATCTCCACCACCGTCGATGACCGTCTTTAATAAGACGGCTCCATCCTCTCCCACTGCCTGCAGCAAGCGGTTTAGATCGTCTATGAAAAGAACCAGATGTGGTTTGCTAACGCCCGAGAAACGACGATGCTCGATCTCTTCACATGTCCAAAGCAGGAGTTCTACGGCGCCGCTTACATCCGTTGCGACAGCTGAGAGCGTGTGCGGCAGCGCATCCAGAATCGCAAGCTCCCGACCACGTAGATCGATGCCGATGAAGTTCACTTCGGATCGGCGGCTGGTTAGCGCAAGCGACACAAGAATTGCCCGCAAGAGCTCGGATTTCCCCGCGCCTCTCGGCGCGGCGATGAACATACCCCAGGTATTCTTGCGCGTGAAATCCAGCAGCAAGGGTCTTCCATTCGCCTCCATCCCGGCAACTGCCTGCATTGCCTGCAATCCGTCCAACGCATGCATCAACGGGAGCAAGCGCAGCTCCTTGCCGCGCGAAAATGCAACCTCAACAGTTTGCCCTTGTTCTTCCCAGATGTATCTGACGTCGACGCCGCCCAATGACTCGGATACGTGATCCATCGCCTGCATGAGATCGTCCGCATGCAAACCGATTGCCGGGGCGAGATGGTAGCGGATACGATCCTCTTTCACGACGCCTCCATCCACTCGCGCTGGTACCTGAATTTCGCTCAGCGCCGACTCTATTTGATCTGCCTGTTTTTCTAAATATGCCTGCTTGTAGAACGCCCCTTCCATATTCCACCTCCAGCGACAGCGCCCCGTTAGGTTGGCTTAGAACGGGTGTTCTATTCTAGCAGAACATATGTTCTGTTGTCAAGTCGATAATTGGCTTTCAGGCACATTTCACCTGCTCCGGCTCTCCTCTAGAATATGTGGAGCGGTGTATCGGGTGAAGTTTGTGCTACAATCCAGATTGTCGTGAACGAGAATGAAACTCCGGTTGATATCCGGCCATCCTCCATTGCTGGGACCTGGTATCCTGGCAGCGCAGATGCACTCGCCCAATCGATTGATCAATATTTAATCGCTGCCACAATCCACCCCTTGGACGGCGATGTAATCGGGATCATCGCCCCTCACGCGGGGCACCGGTATTCGGGTCAAGTTGCTGCATATGCCTTCCGGCACCTAGAAAACCTCACGCCAGAGACGGTCGCCGTTATCTCGCCGCTGCACATCCCTGCACAAGGTCGAGTATTGACTAGTGGGCACGATGCTTATGCAACTCCTCTCGGAGCCATCCCCGTGAACACCGAGCTCCAAAGCAAATTCCAGGAAGAATTGGAGCAGAACTACGGAATCGAACTGGTCCAATTACGTAACGATAGCGAACACTCACTCGAGATCGAATTGCCATTCCTGCAACGGGTGTTTGATCATCCATTCCGGCTGCTGCCCATTATGCTCCGTGATCAGGGACTAGAGGCTGTTATGGCTGCTGGCCACACATTGGGCAGAATACTAAATGGGACACGGGGCGTTATCATTGCCAGCTCAGATCTCTCGCACTTTTACACCGAAGCTGTTGCTAAGCACCTCGACTCCGAAATACTCGCACGTATCGAGGCTTTCGATCCACAAGGAGTTCTCTCTGCAGAAAAGGAGGGAACGGGATTCGCCTGCGGATGTGGCGCAATCGCTGCCGCTCTCTGGGCAGCCCAGGACCTCGGTGCTGATAAAGCAAAGATCGTGCAGCACGGGACTTCCGGAGATGTGACGATGGATTTCGATTCTGTTGTTGGCTATGGCGCCGCCGTCATTTATCGCTAAGAATTACTTCAGTGCCCCACCCATCCAAACGTGATGGATGGCAAACACAGGATGCACACCTATGGATAACTATCAAATTTTCGTAGGCAAGGTATTGTTTGAGTTACCCTGATTAAATGTATGACCAAGGATGCCGCGATTTACTTATACATATCTATCACCCCATTTGGATAAAGAATGGACGAATCAATTTTGTATGACATATTACGACTGGTTGCCGTAGTTCTTCTGGTTCTCGCCAATGGCTTCTTCGTCGCCGCCGAGTTTGCACTCGTGAGTGTACGGCGCACGCGCATCGCCACGTTGGTGGCAGATGGCAACACACGCGCCCGGTGGGTCCAAAAAGCCATTGAGGATCCCGATCGTTTCATCGCCGCCACACAGCTTGGCATCACCCTTGCCAGTCTCGGACTGGGATGGGTTGGCGAACCCGCCTTGAGCGGTTTGCTTATGCCAATTATCGAATGGTTCCCGGTAGAAATTGAAAGCACTATCTCCCACGGCCTTTCCGCTGGCCTGGCCTTCGCCATCATCACATTCCTGCATGTCGTAGTCGGTGAACTCGCACCAAAATCGATCGCGCTTCAAAATCCCGAAAAGACCTCGCTTGCGGTCGCCCAACCCACCGTCTGGACAGAGCGAATCTTCAAACCTGTCATCTGGCTGCTTAACGGCGCCGGTAATGGGCTCCTGCGGTTTGCAGGGGTTAAGCCCGCCTCCGGTCATGAATTGGTCCATTCCGTTGAGGAGTTAAAAATGCTCGTCAAGGCCAGCGCCGAAGAGGGGATGGTTGAAGTGGATGCCGAGGAGATGCTTCACGCCGTCTTCGACTTCGGAGATCTCCTCGTGCGCCAGGTGATGATTCCGCGCACCGAGATGATCGCTGTACCGGCAGATGCTACGGTGCCGGACATTCTTAACCTCGCCGCTAATAATCCCTTCACAAAATTCCCGGTTTATGGCGACAACCTGGACCAGATCCTGGGCATCGTCCATATTAAAGACTTGATCCCCGGGATCAGGGATGTTGAGAACAATATTCGCAGCGCACGTGATCTTATGCGCAATGCCATCTTCATCCCCGAGACTGCAAGGGTGAGCACTCTACTCCACTTCTTCCGTATTCACCGGCGCCACATTACCATCGTCCTCGATGAATACGGAGGGACTGCGGGGATCGTCACTCTTGAGGACCTGCTTGAAGAAATCGTGGGCGAGGTTAACGATCCTTTTGATCTCGAACAGGATATCCTTCCCTTGCCTGATGGTTCTGCACTCATCGATGGTCTTACGTTGATCGAAGAGGTTAATGAGCACTTTAACCTTAGCTTATCAGACCCTCATTACGATACAATCGCAGGATATGTGCTCGGGAAACTGGAGCGTCTGGCGCAAGTGGGCGATGTGGTCGTCCTCGATAGCGTCCGTTTACGAGTTGAAGATCTCGACGGTTTTCGCATCGCAAGGATATCCATTCAGCCTCTGCCCAGTCCCGATCAACAATCGAATACTAACGCCACACCCGAGTGACAAACCCGATGTACATCGAGGTCGCAGTAAATCTCCCTCCTGTCCAAGGCACATTTGATTACCACGTACCCACACATTTGAGAGACAAAATCTCGCTCGGCCACCTCGTCACCGCACCTTTTGGCAACCGCCGCGTACAAGGCGTCGTGGTCGGTATGCCGAAGACACCGGCCGTCCCTGATACACGCCCCATTGAGGAGTTGATTGACCCAGATCCAGTGTTGACGACTGCGCAACTCAATCTGGCAAAGTGGCTTGCCGACGCCTATCACGCGCCGTTAATCGACTGCATCACCTTGATGATTCCACCCGGCCTCAGCCAACAGGCTGATTCCCACTACCACCTACTCGATCCTGAGGCCGATGGAGAGACCCCCACACAAACAAAAATTCTCGGCTTACTCAAACGGCGTGGCGATCTTCGCGGCCGGCAGATTGCGCACGCCCTGCCCCGGATCCGCTGGCGCCCCGCGGCCAAAGCGCTCCTGCGCAAGGGAATCCTAGACCGACATTCTATTCTCGATCCTCCACGTGTCCACCCCCGACAAGTACGGAGCGCGCGCTTGGCGCTCCCCCCGGATACGGCTATCTCCCATCTAGATGACATCGGCCGCAAAGGCGGGCAGGCAGCTGAGAGACGACGCCTCATCCTGGAAGCCCTGATCGAGGAGGGAGAGCCTCTCGAGGTGAGTTGGCTCTATGCTGAATGCGGAGGCAAACGGGCCGACCTTGTTGTTTTAGAGGAGCGCGGATTAATTAGTCTAAGCGAAGCGGAAGTCTGGCGAGACCCATTGGAAGGGTTGGACTTCGTCGCCAGCGACCCACCAGAGCTTACACAAGACCAATTGCAGGCATGGAAGGATGTCAGACATTCAATTCATAAATCTACGTGCGGAGAGCATACCCAACCCATCCTTCTTCACGGAGTGACAGGATCAGGGAAAACGGAACTTTATCTACGTGCTGTCGCTGAGACCCTGGTGCAAGGGCGGAGCGCGATTGTATTGGTACCTGAAATCGCCCTTACCCCTCAGACTGTGCGCCGATTCTTATCTAGATTCCCCGGGAGAGTCGGACTCAGCCACTCTCAATTATCTCAAGGAGAGCGCTTCGATACCTGGAGGCGATGCAGAGCCGGACTATTGGACATCATGGTTGGTCCCCGCAGTGCCCTGTTCACTCCTTTCCCAAATATCGGGCTCATCGTCCTGGACGAGTCCCACGACGATTCCTACAAAGAGCAGGAGAGGTCCCCCCGCTACCATACCCTGCGTACTACTGTTGCCTACGCGGATATTCTTGGCGCGGTCTGTATGTTTGGAACGGCAACCCCATCTGTGGTCACTCGCTATCGAGCCGAGCAAGGAAAGTACCATTTACTTAAGCTCCCGCAGCGGATTCTTGGACACCGCGAGCGCCTCGCACAACAGGCCGAGCAGCTGGGGATAAAGGATCGCTATAAGGACGCCACGGGTGACGCTCGCTACATCGACTTACCTCCGGTTCGTGTAGTCGACATGCGCCAAGAGCTTAAATCTGGCAACCGGTCGATTTTCAGCCGGGCGCTGCAAAAATCGCTCGGCGAGACTCTTCAGGAACATCATCAAGCCATCCTCTTTCTCAACCGTCGCGGTTCTGCAACCTTTGTCTTCTGCCGCGATTGCGGCTGGGTCGCACGATGCCCCCGCTGCGATACCCCGCTTACACATCATTCGAACTCCAGCCGACTTACCTGTCACCACTGTGGCTATGGAATCAAACCCAAAGAAATATGCCCAACGTGTGGAAGCTCGCGCGTTCGAGAGTTTGGGGCAGGGACAGAACGTGTACAACAGGAGGTCGAACACATTTTTCCTCAAGCCCGCACAATACGCTGGGATTGGGATTCCACTCGCGCTCGAGGTTCACATGATGTAATCCTTGCCCATTTTGCGGCGCATCGCGCCGATGTGCTCATCGGCACGCAGATGCTGGCAAAAGGGCTTGATCTCCCACTCGTGACACTCGTCGGCGTTGTCTCCGCCGACACGGGTTTATATCTGCCCGATTTCCGCTCATCCGAACGGACATTTCAAGTACTCACACAAGTCGCCGGACGTGCCGGGCGCGGTCTCCTGGGTGGGCGGGTCATACTTCAAACCTATCAACCTGATCACTACGCCATTCGAGCCGCATCCAAACACGACCACGACGCTTTCTATCAGCAGGAACTCCGCTACCGCGAGGAATTGAGATACCCTCCATTCACGCGCTTGGTGAGTCTTGTGTATCGGGACACATCAGCTGCCCGAGCGGAAGAAGAGGCGGTCCGTCTTCATGACACGCTGAAAGATTCAATCCAATCAACGGACAAAGTAATTGATCTAATCGGTCCCGCACCCTGTTTCTTCAAGCGCATTCGCGGCCAGCATCGTTGGCAGATCATCCTGCGCGGAAGCGATCCGGCATCGGTCATGCCGGATGAGTTCCCCGCAGGGTGGACCATTAACGTCGATCCAATCAACCTGCTTTAACATCCTACACGCAAGCAAGACCCTGGAGCCCACCATGAGCGAAGTTCGATCGTTTCTTGAGCGTCATCTGCAGAGTATTTTTGAGAGCGATAGCCAAACCTATCACGAAACGACAGACGAAAAACTGACCCTTTACGAATGGTATGTCACACCACATCGTATCGAAGGGATACCGTTCCACGATTTCATGATGACTGAAGCTGGTCGGGATGACACCGCCGGACTTGCACTCGACCCGCACCCAGAGAGCAGTACCTCAAAGGATAAAGTCCGCGTTCGATTTGATTTGGTCAACTACTGTGAACAAGTCTTTGGGGAGTCGGCAGTCTGCTCTTACACCTTACTCATCTCAAAAGGAACCGCCAGCGGAGTGGAGGTTTTAAGCTACAACGAGAGCCGTGTGCTGGTTAAAATTGAAGGTTCCTGGAAGGTTGTCCACGTGCATAAATCCCCGAGCTGGAATGCCCCGTTCCAGCCGCCTGTTGGGTGATTAATCACGATCTTGAATGAGGCGCTTAGCTAAAAAAGGGGATAAAATAACAAAGCCAATATGAACCACCACTACTCACAATCGGGCTTCTCCCCACCAACACCAGAATATTAACACCCGATCGAACCTCTCCGTTGAAGGAGGAAAACCTCATGATCAAGGTCATTGCGGATAGCACCTGCAACTTACCTCAAGAGACACTCGATGAATATGACATCCGAATCGCCCCGATCCCGATTCAGTTCGGTGAAGAGACCTTCGAAGAGGGGATAGACATCGATCGTGACCTCTTCTACAAAAAGATCGAGGAGACGGGCATCATACCGACATCCTCCCAGCCAACGCCTGCCTGGTTTGCGCGTTATTACGAAGAGCTTCATCAGCAAGGGCACTCTATCCTTGTGATCACCGTTACCGGAAAACACAGTGGAACGTTCAACTCCGCAACTATGGCGAAGTCGTTAGCTCCAGATGCCGACGTGCACGTCTTTGATTCAAAGAGTATTTCACTGGGCACAGGCTGGATGGTAATAGAAGCAGCTAGGGCAATCAAAGCCGGAGTTGCTCAATCTGATGTTGTGAACCAAATTGAGGCGATCCGAGAACGGGCAAGGCTCTTCATCACACCGGCGACATTGAAGTACCTGCAGATGAGCGGGCGAGTTGGGACGCTGCAAGGAGTGCTGGCGTCCGTTCTTAGCATTAAACCGATCATCCATCTCAAAGATGGGCTTCTGGAGGTCATGGAAAATGTGCGAACTCGGGGAAAAGCCCTCGATCGTATAATCGATCGCCTTGATGAAGCTGTAGGTCGAACCACCCCCATTAATCTAGCCGTCATCCATGCTAGAGCACAAGAGGAAGGCCTCTTCGTACTCGAACGGGTTAAAGATATCTTCAACGTCCAGGAGACTCTCTTCGGCGATCTCGTCGCCTCGCTCGCTACACATGGCGGACCAGGGATCATTGGCTTATTCGCCTACCAGATTTGATTCGAGAGAAATCTTGGCCAGCTAACACCATCAGCTATGCTGGTTGAGGGCATGTCGCCTCCATCAACTTCACTGCAACGCTTAACAGGGTCGCGCTGACTCACGCGATGACATCTTCATTAAATTGATGAAGTCGCGCAAGAAAAACCGCGCTGGAGCGATGACGGATTACAAGTAGATTGTTTGTACAGGGAATAGGCTGGTGGTTTGCGGTTAGTCCACGGCGCTAATGGGAATAGATACGGTCTCGCAGCGCCACAACCTGCCGACGCAAGTCATCGTCAACCTCAAGCTGGTCGGCTATTTTTTCATAACCATACATTACAGTTGTATGATCGCGTCCACCGAGAGCCTTGCCAATCTTCGGCAGGGAGCTGCTCGTCTCCTCGCGAATCAGATACATGGCTATCTGGCGCGGGAAGGCGACATCCCTTGAACGCTCACGGCTAAGAAGCCGACCCTCCTCGATCCCGAACTGATCGGCAACCACAGAGATTATTTGCTCAGTTGTCACGCTGCTTGTTTGAACGACCATGTCTACCAATGCCGCATCGACGAGATTAGGGGTTAAGATTTCGCAGCGAAGGTCAGCGTAAGCGAGTACTCGTGTAAGCGCGCCCTCGAGTTCGCGAATGTTGCTTTGCACACGCTCTGCGATCTCGGTCAAAATTTCGTCGGGGGCTTCCCTCCCCAATCGTTCCGCCCTCGATCGAAGAATTGCTAATCGTGTCTCATAATCTGGCGCATGGATATCCGCCGTCAAGCCCCATTCAAAGCGTGAGCGCAACCGTTCTTCGAGTGTCACGAACGCCTTCGGCGATCGGTCGGAAGAAATTACGACTTGTTTTTCCTGTCCATGGAGAGTGTTAAAAGTATGGAAGAACTCTTCCTGGGTCGCTTCCTTACCGGCAATGAACTGAATATCGTCAATCAGAAGGACATCAACTCTTCGGTAGCGCTCGCGAAAAACCGCGGTGTTTCTAGCTCGAATAGCATCGACCAGGTCGTTTGTGAACTCCTCTGAGGAAACATAGCGGACCTGCAGTCCCGCGTCGAGACATTCATGCCCTATTGCATGCAGTAGATGTGTTTTTCCGAGCCCAACCCCACCGTAGAGGAACAACGGATTATAGGCTTTGGCTGGACTCTCGGCGACTGCCTGCGCGGCAGCATGCGCCAGCCTGTTGCCTTTTCCTACGACAAATGTCTCAAATGTATATCGATTATTTATGGATGAAGCCAGCCGGTCGCGATCGTCATCACGCACAGGTGAATCCAATGCGGGTTCAAGCGTATCATCAATGGATGAATCCCCTTGCCAGACGACAAATTTCACACCGACGGTTCGATTGAGGATTCCAGTTAGAACACGCTTTACGGTAGATAGGAGACGATCTTCAAGCCAATCACAGGCATAGGCGTTTTGCACACCGATGATGAAATTTCCGTCCTCGTAGGCGATACACTCCGTGTCGCGAACCCAGGTGTCATAAGCAGCTCGGGGCATCTCCATCTGTAATTGACCGAGCGCAGCCTGCCAGTGTCGCTCCACGTTCATCCACGTCTCCAAGGAGCCCAGATCGCATTCCCTCATTTCCAGCGACGGGCGTTTGTTATTTTCCAATGTGCGGGTAATCACCCAGTTGGCAAATCGCAGGTTGGTCTGCGGTCGTTGAGGAAACGGCCTACTAATTCACTGCGATGTTTGGAGGGCCGTGGGCACTCCTCCTTCTTCGATGAAACATCTCCCTCCCACAGGTAATTGATTCTAGCAAATCCCGGTCCCACCTACAATAGCTAAGCCCCCCTGAACCTAAAAACTTTAAAAGATTTAAGGTCGCGTAATGTTAAAAAAAGATTCGGCTTCAGAATTAACTTCACAAATCCAGGAGAACCCATGCAGTTACCACATCCGTAGATACATCCAACTGCGCTAATCAGACCCCACATCTTCGGGTACAAAGACCATCCACACCGTTATTTGCTAAGCTTCATTTAACCTTAAAGACTTAATTGGCTTTGCCGCACCGCGAGAACTTGAAACTAACTCAATAACTGCGGGTTCGCTTATTAAAAATTGAGTATGTGAGGTAAATAAGGGTGTCTCTTGCGCAAATTCGTGTAAGTAAAAGGTGCGTTACAGTCCCATCACCGTTGACTTTCACACCAATAGCAGCGCGGATACCTCCCGCACAGAACGCGCGGATATGATATCTAATCCTTGAGGCGCAGGAGGTTCTCCGCGCACCTGTTTGGGAATCACAACCCTCTTGAAACCAAGTTTGGCTGCTCCCTGCAGGCGTGCAGGGATCTGCGCCACCGCCCTCAGCTCACCCGTAAGCCCAACTTCACCGATGAGGGCGACATCCGCAGGAACTGGCTTATCCGACAAGGAGGATGCAATCGCGATCGCAGTTGCCAGATCGGCAGCAGGCTCACTTATTTGCAGCCCGCCCACAACATTTATGAAGACATCCTGATCCTCAAGACGAAGGCCAACCCTCCGGGAGAGTACCGCAACGGTGAGCAGCAAACGGTGAATGTCGATGCCATTGGCTGTGCGGCGAGGATTCCCAAACGATGTCTTGCTGGTGAGCCCTTGAATCTCGACCAGAAGGGGTCGCGTGCCCTCCATTGTCACCGCTACAGCTGAACCCGGGGCGTTCACAACACGTTCGGCGAGAAATGCCTCGGATGGGTTGAGTACCTCAACCAACCCGTGATGCTGCATTTCAAAAACACCAACTTCAGTTGTTGGACCGAAGCGATTCTTTACCGAGCGCAGGATGCGATAGGCATGGTAGGGATCACCCTCCAAATAGAGCACGGTATCGACGATGTGTTCCATCACTCGCGGACCAGCGATCGCTCCTTCCTTGGTCACGTGCCCGACAAGGAAGACGGCGATCCCGGATGATTTTGCCAGGCGTTGAAGCCGAGCCGCACATTCCCGAACCTGGGTAATAGAACCCGCGCTGGATTCGAGTTCAGAGAATTGCATCGTCTGAATCGAGTCAATCACTAATGCGCTCGGTGCAACCCGCTCGGTGTGCTGTGTAATAAACTCTAGATCAGTCTCTGCCAGAATGAATAACTCATGGGTTAGCTTTTCAGACTGAGCAAGTCGATGTGCTCTCGTTTTTAACTGGCGTTCTGACTCCTCACCAGAGACATAGAGAACACGTTCGCGCTCAGACATGGCGAGCGCCATTTGTAGCAACAATGTTGATTTCCCTATCCCGGGATCACCACCAATTAAAACCACCGACCCCGGGACAATCCCACCGCCGAGAACTCGAGCGAACTCCGCAATCCCCAGAGGAATCCTTTCCTCCGGATCGTCTGCTATTTCCGACAAGCGTTTGGGCACGCCTGGGCTTAGCAATCCTGAACTGCGTTTTCTTTTCCGGGGCGGCGCCACCACTTCTTCAACCATGCTACTCCAAGCACCGCACTGCGGACAGCGCCCCAGAGCTTTTGGTGCAATTCGGCCGCATTCCTGACAGATATATTGAGTTCGGGATTTTGCCACACGCCCTCCTCATCAAGATTATACAGTCTACCTGTGCCCAGGAAACTAAAAGCCCGACGTGACGTCGGGCTTATGCATCATTCAACAGGGGATTTCGATTACCCCGCAGCAACGGCTGTTTGTGGTTCGTCCTCCGGCTTCTCGGCACTGAGGCGCAAGATAAACTCATCTTCCTCGACGTCTACGACGATTTCATCACCGGTGGCAAATCGTCCTATCAGCAATTCATCTGAGAGCTGGTCTTCGACTTTATTTTGGATCACCCGTCGTAACGGCCTCGCACCCATCTCCGGATCATACCCAAGATCAGCGAGCTTCGCCCTTGCCTCGTCTGTAACAAGAAGCTTGATGTCATGCTCCTCCAAACGCTTCGACACTTTAGCCAGCTCGAGTTCTACGATTTGCGAGATTTGTTCTTTGCTCAGGGCATGGAAGACCATAATAGTGTCGACTCTGTTCAGAAATTCGGGGCGGAAAACCTTCTTCATTGCATCGGTCAGTTTCTTGTGCATCTCGTCATACGCGAGGCGCTCCTCAGCCTCTTCGTCCTGCGGAAGATCGAAGCCTAATTGCGATTGACGTTTGATCAAATCCGCACCCACATTTGATGTCATGACGATGATGGTATTACGGAAGTCAACTTTCCGGCCGCGGGCATCGGAAAGCTGCCCCTCTTCCATAATCTGCAAAAGCATATTGTGGGCTTCTGGATGTGCTTTTTCTACCTCGTCAAAAACGACGATGGAGTAAGGCCGTCGCCGTATCGCCTCGGTTAATTGCCCTGCGTCGTCATAGCCGACGTATCCTGGCGGTGCGCCGACGAGTCGGCTCACCGAGTGGCGCTCCATCAACTCCGACATATCGATCTGAATAAGCGCATCTTCGGTACCGAACATGAATTCCGCTAACGCTTTAGTCAGCTCGGTTTTGCCCACACCGGTTGGACCCAAGAAAACGAAAGATCCAATCGGCCGCTTGGGATCCTTCAGGCCAGCCCGAGATCGGCGCACGGCTCTTGAGATTGCACTGATCGCCTCATCCTGACCTATGATGCGCTCATGGAGCGCTTCCTCCATTTGAAGTAATCGATCGGATTCCGCCTCCGCGATCTGCATCACAGGAACGCCCGTCCACATTGAGACCACTTCGGCGATGTCTTCCGTCGTCACGTGCGGTCCACCCTCACTGCGATCCCAAGCGGTTCGGAGCAACGCCAACCTCTCTTCAAGTCCAGCTTCACGTTGAACCAATTCTATTGCATCGTCCTGGCGTGCCTCATCCACTGCGAGGGCATGCGCTTCGCGCGTCTCGCGCAGGTTCTTAATAATCTCACGCAGCGAGACTGCTTCCGGACTCTTATACATCCTTACTCGCGAAGCGGATTCGTCGATCAAATCGATGGCTTTATCCGGGAGAAAGCGGTCGGTTACATAACGAGCGGAGAGATAGGCCGCAGATTCTAATGCCGCATCAGTGATGATAAGCTTATGATGGTCTTCATAAGGTTTACGAACACCACGCAATATGCTGATGGTCTCCTCGATCGTCGGCTCCTCCACCATCACCGGCTGGAAGCGCCTCTCCAGGGCGGCATCATTCTCGATATGCCGTCGATACTCATCTAGAGTGGTCGCCCCAATCACCTGCAATTCGCCGCGAGATAGCGCTGGCTTTAGAATATTAGCAGCATCAACGGATGACCCTGCGGAACCAGCGCCAACAAGCATATGCACCTCATCGATGAAGAGAATCGCCTCTGAAGATTTCAACTCATCGATAACGCGCTTAAGACGCTCTTCGAATTGACCTCGGTACATTGTCCCCGCAACAAGCGAGCCGACATCGAGTTGAAGGACGCGTTTCCCGAGAAGTGGGCCGGGAATCTCACCCGCGACAATTCGTTGAGCCAAACCTTCTACAATTGCTGTCTTGCCAACACCCGGTTCGCCAATCAGCGCCGGATTGTTTTTTGTTCGGCGGGCAAGGATTTGTATTACGCGCTCAATTTCCATCTCGCGGCCAATAACAGGATCGAGCTTAGACTCTTCAGCCAATTCGGTCAGGTTCGTAGCCAGTTGATCTACAAGGGGAGTCTTAGGTCCTGATTCTGCCTTTTTCGACCGCTCCCTTTGCGAGGACCGGCGTGATGAACTTTCCTGAAGTATTCGACTGGTTTGACGTCGGATCTGCTCCGGCGTGATACCAAGACGGCGCAAGACCTCGAGACCAACCCCCTCACCTTGACGGACCATCCCGAGGAGCAGGTGCTCAGTACCTATATAGTGGTGTCCCATCCGCCGCGCTTCTTCAATCGCTACCTGCAACACCTGTTCAGTAGCTGGAGCCAGCTCAATCCTGCCTGATGAGTGGCGACCGACACCTGTTAGTCGCTCCACCATCTCCTTCACCCGGGCGGTTTCGATGCCAAGTTCGCGCAAGACTCGCCCGGCGATACCGCCTTCCTCGCGCATTAAACCCAAGAGGAGATGTTCCGTGCCTATGTAGTTATGGTGCAACCTTTCTGCTTCTTCATGGGCTAAACTTAATACTCGTCTTGCCCGTTGCGTGAAGCGTTCCATCTTATCTGCCACCTGATATCCTCCGTACCTTTCAGCGCAATTCCCCCCTTGTATATCCTATTCTACCAAAGTTTATGTTGTGGTTGCGGAAATGGGACCATTTCTCCATCTAAACAAAAACCGGGCGCTCAAGTACACGCCCGGTTGACTTTAGATGGAGAACGGTCAGGATCAGCCAGCGGAGGTCTCCTCCTCTTCGACCTCCTCTGGAGCATCATCAACAGAATCAATTACTTCAACGTCATCCTCAGAGTCAGCTTCTTCAATGGCTTCCTCAGGATTAACCTCTGCCACAAGATCCTCGGGATCCGCTTCTTCAATAGCTTCCTCAGGATCAGCCTCTACTACGACATCCTCGGGATCCGCTTCTTCAATAGCTTCCTCAGGATCAGCCTCTACTACGACATCCTCGGGATCCGCAGAAGGCTCGCCTTCTGCTTCCTCTATCGCGTCGTCTGACTCAACCTCAGGGATGTCTGTCGGCGGAAGATCCGCGGCATCAGATTCTAGCGCCGCGTCGAAATCTTCGACTTCTTCCGGGGACTCCTCCTGCCCCGCTTCTTCAGCTTCAATGTCCTGCTCTGCTGTTTGCCAGTCGATCTCGGTGAACTCTGGAGAAGCAACTTTCTTAAGACTTAATCCTAGTCGCTTTCGATCCCCATCTATCTTGATCAGCCGCAGCGTGAGAATTTGCCCTTCTTTGACTACCTCTCGCGGGTGCTCAATTCTTTGATCAGAGAGCTCCGAGATGTGAATTAATCCTTCGATCTCAAACTCCTCTGCTCCTGCCAGAGAGGCAAATGCTCCGAACTTCGTGAGCTTGGTAATTGTCCCCTCAATAAGTTGCCCCTCTTGGAAGCCATCCATGACTTCATCCCAAGGGTTTGGTTCCAGTTCCCGCATCGAGAGGCTGATCCGTTTTCTATCTGGATCGACGCCAAGGATTTTTACTTTCACTTCCTGGCCGACACTCACGAGCTCCTTAGGGTGCGCTACACGCTTCCAGGATAATTCCGAGATATGAACCAATCCGTCGGCGCCGCCGATATCCACAAACACGCCGAAATCCGCCAAGCTGATAACCGTGCCTGTGCGCTCCTCACCAGGCTCCAATTCTGTGATAAGTCGCTCTTTTAACGCATCGCGCGATTCCCTCGACGCCGCTCTCTCCGATAGGATCAAACGATTCCGGCGTCGATCGACTTCGATGACTTTCGCTACAATCGGCTCGCCAACCATCTCGCCCCATCGTTGATCGGGCGTTTCCCCCTCCGAACGTCGTCGTCGTGAAATACTGACCTGAGAGGCAGGGATGAAGCCACGAAGGTGTCCAAACTTAACAATGAGACCGCCCTTGTTGTACCCCGATATTGTCCCCTCATAGATGTCGCGGGATTCTTGAAGGTCTTCAACCTCTTTCCAATCCTGTTCTTCTTTGGCACGCGAGAGCGACAGCAACATCGCACCGTCGCGGCCGGCAGATCGGACGATGTATACATCCAATTCCTTCCCTACGACCATTTCCTCTCGCTGCTCATCTGAGAGCTGTTCGAGTTCTCGGCTGGGAATGACGCCCTCCGACTTAGCGCCAATGTCTACGAGGATGTCCGAATCGGTGATACGCGCGATGGTACCTTTTTTTATTTCGCCGCGTTTTGGTGTCTTTAGCTCATATGCCTCTGCTTGAAGCAGAGCTTCCATCGGGTGTTCCTCCTGGTCTTCATCCTCCTTCTCCGGAAGGATTTCCTCCCCGAAGGTCTCCTCATTATGCTCCATATAAATCATATCTCCCTTTAATGGGTTGAGGCGCATTATAAAAGCACTCACCCCTCTTGTAAACCTTCAACTTATCTTGGATATCTGGATAGGGTATAATCCGCGCGTAGGTGTAAAAATGGCAGTTGTCTATCCCTTTACCGCTATTGTTGGACAGGAGCGCATGCGGCGCGCCCTTATTCTGAACGCCGTCAACCCGCGCATCGGTGGTGTATTAATCCGCGGCGAGCGTGGCACGGCAAAATCCACCGCCGCACGCGCTTTGGCTGTACTCCTCCCGGAAGTGGAGGTCGTCGCAGATTGTCGATTTTATTGCGATCCACAGCAAACGACTGGCCTGTGTACAGAGTGCCGTGAGCGCGTAGCTCGCGGCGAGAAACTCCCGGTCGAAATCCATAAAACGTCCTTTGTTGACCTTCCCGTCTCGGCTACTGAGGACCGCGTTGTTGGGACCCTCGACATCGAACGAGCGATTAAGGAGGGTGAGCGCCATTTCGAACCCGGCGTCCTCGCCTCAGCCAATCGGGGTCTCTTGTATATCGATGAAGTGAATCTACTTGACGATCATGTCGTTGATCTCCTTTTAGACTCCGCCGCCTTGGGTATGAATTTCGTGGAGCGTGAAGGGATCTCGTTTACCCACCCCGCTCGCTATATCCTTGTCGGAACAATGAATCCGGAGGAAGGTGACCTGCGTCCTCAGTTGCTTGACCGCTTCGCACTCTCCGTGGAGATACGTGGTTTGCCCGACCCGCGCGATCGGGTTTCTATCATGGAACGCAATCTTGAGTTCGAGGCGGAGCCCGAGGTTTTTCGCAACCAATGGCTAGACCAGGAAGATAAGCTCTCCAACGAGATTGCTGCCGCGCGCAAAATACTCAACGATGTAACCTACACTAAGCGCGATTTGCTTTCGATCGCCGCCCTCACCTCTTCCTTTCAAGTGGATGGCCACCGAGCAGACCTTGTGATTCTCAAAGCCGCACGTGCTCACGCCGCTTTTGAGGGGCGCACAAGTATCAATGAGCGCGACATCGCACTCTCCGCAGAATTGGCGCTCCCACACCGCCTGCGACGCGGACCTTTTCAGCAAGTAGATGTCAATATTGAAAACATCGAGAACATGATCGAGCAGATCCAGTCTGACTTCAATAGTGGCGGCGAAAACGCAGATCCGTCGGATGGCGCCGACGAACACGCTGATAAAAAAAAAGGCCTCCAGCAAGCTTAGCCGATGACGATGCCGAAACATCAAAAGAACAAGGATCCTCTGAGCCGGTTCGTCAATCCACGCCAGAAACCATTCATGCTCGTTGGTGGGAAGGCGGGGATAAGGTTAAAGTTGGCCCGTCTTTTATGCCGCGCAAACTCGAAGGGCACATCGATCGCCTGACTCGTCGTCAGAGCGGGCGGCGGACCCGCACTCGAACCGAACACAAACGCGGGCGCTACATCCAGGCAAGACCAGCAAAAGAAAAGACCGCTGATATTGCATTTGATGCAACTATCCGCGCTGCTGCTCCACACCAACGCGCGCGCAGTGAACAACGCAAGCGCGTCTTCTTCTCCATTCACCCCTCGGATCTGCAGCGCAAAGTTCGCGTCAGCCGCGCGCCAAACTTGATACTCTTCGTTGTGGACGCATCCTGGTCTATGGCCGTCGCTGAACGGATGTCGGCGACAAAAGGTGCCATCCTGTCTCTTATCACGGATGCTTACCAGCGTCGGGACCGTGTAGGGCTGATCGTCTTCCAAAAAGATCGCGCCCTGACGGTGATGCCGCCGACGAACTCTGTCCATCTTGCACACCGCGCCCTGGCTGATATCCCGGTCGGCGGTAAAACCCCACTTGCAGCCGGCTTGAATCTAGCAAGCGAAGTATTCCGCAAGGAGATGATCACCCACCCCGAAGTACTCTCATTAATGGTCCTGCTCACGGATGGCGCTGGCAATGTCTCGATGGGTGATCTGCCACCTCAGGAGGAGGCGCATCGAGTGGCTGAACGCCTCCTCGACCAGGGAGTGCGCTCTGTCGTGATTAATATGGAGCACGCCGCGTTTGACCAGGGGCTGGCCCAGGGTCTGGCGGATCACCTGGGTGGACCATGCTATACGTTGCACGAGCTAAAGGCCGACCATCTCTACCGTGCCGTTAAAAATGAGCTCGATGAAGTCTCCGGCAAAACCCGGCATCGAAGTTCCTGAAGATATAAAACCCAGTTTTCGAGAGCGTTATCGGTGATCTAAATGCCGACTTAAACCTGCGGGCGTAGTCGGCAGTTATGGAGGCATTCCCACTCCCAACACCCGGGAGAAGTTCCATCATCGCAGACATCTTTAATCACTGAAGCTATATATAACGGCTCTAGTTCATCATATGCCGTAAACCATCCCGGATGCTCTAAGCCTGAGGGAGAATTGGAACGTGAGTTAGCCTCACCCTCTATCATCATCCGGGGCGAGCCGGTGGCTTGCACTTACATGTGTTTCCGATTGGTGAGGTTGGTGGAAGTTACATCCCATAAATGCCATGCACAGCAAAACGCGATGCTGTGATACTCCCCATTAACGCTGATTTGGTTCTTGGGCGTAATCCGCTTTCAAGAGTGACTCTCTAACTTTCTTTCCAGGCGGCTGATTCGATGTTGAAGGTCTTTGCTGACATACTCACAACGCCAATCGTTCGTCCAATTAGACAAACAAACTAAACCGATCTCCGCCCAAGTTTTCCCCATGTTCAAGTCCCTTGCATGCCACTCATAATACATGGCCAGTTCGATGCAGGGGCGCGGATCGTCCGGCTCCAACGCATGCCATTGCTCCCATCCATCAACCGCTTGATCACGCCGACCTAGGCGCTTCAAATATGCCGTGTGCTGCCGCAGAGCCTCTATTTGCACTATGGGATCACCGCCCTCAATCGCTGCTCGATAAGCTAATTCCGCTGGCCCAATCCTCCCGGCACTCTGGTGCCATCGAGCTACACCTAAAGCCTCCGACGCTGATAAACTTGAGAATTCATCCGTTCGATGACGCCCCAGGACTTCCACAGTAAGCATAACCAAGCTGATGATATCCATGGCGTTATGGTAAATGACGCGCTCCATCTCCGTGGAGTCACCCGTACGCAGATAATCCAGATAGAGGCCGGGGATCAACTCACCACCGACGTCCTCTCCACTTCGCTGGACTCCAAGAACCTCGCGTTCAATCGTGTTTAATCTGCAATCAACCAGCGCTCTGCGCCACAATCGTCTTGCGGGGTAAAGCAAGTCTAAATGTGGCCACTCCGTAAGCGGAAAGCGCTTTCGCATGCCAAGGGTGAAACGCATTTCGAGAAGAGGAACATCGAAGGTCCGACCGTTGAATGTAACGAAACCCGCGCTGGTTTCAAGATCGCTCTCAATGGCATGCAGCATAGCCTGCTCATCGCCAAGATCGCGTAGAAAATACTGCCGCAGCCAGAACTCTCCGTCAACGAACTTTCCGATCCCGACAAGGAATGCAACCGTCCCCGCCCCTCCCACCAGCCCGGTGGTTTCGGTATCAAGAAAGACGAGGCTATCCAAACTGAGCCCCTCGAGAGAGGGATCCGCCGCGATCTCTGCTGCCGCCCCCGACTCGAAATGTGTCAACAAGCTTAAAGGGTTTGAACCGTGCTCGTGAGTTCCTGGATATTGAGTTTTAATAATATATGCAGTGCCATGCGGTGTTTCGTGTGGCTCCCCAGGGTGCATTCCTGGACTGTCTCGCCTGGCCTGCTCAAGTGGAGGCGTTCGGGTCGTCTTCTTTCGCCCGATGCGCTGCAAACGCTGCTGGAGTCTTTTTCCTTCATCCATGCGATGAAATTAGATCACTTGCTTGATGATATCACGGGGAAAAGCAGCGACATTCCTGCTCTCCTTATAGGTTTGAGACCGAAGATAACGCCTCATCAAATAGTTCCTGAAGGATTTTGATTTTACGGACATCAACACGGGGAAGAAAGTCACGCGGCGCCAATGATCTTCTTCAATGGCTCGTCCATGACCGCCCAAGTATTATAACGCTCGGAGACGAGAGACGGGGCAATCCTATGCTCATCGCTGTCTCCTCCTTTGGCGAAAGCCTCCGCCGGACTACCCATTACCATGCCGGCGGAGGTGCCATTTAAAGAAGCGGCGTGTGACTTTTGGGTCACACGCCGCTTGTTTTCACCCCTTCCTGTACTCAATTATTCGATACCGGCAAAACAACAGTGAAGGTCGCCCCCCTGCCCAACTCCGATTCTACCCAGATCCGCCCATCGTGCTGCTCAACGATAGATTTTACAATCGAGAGGCCCAACCCTGTTCCGCGCGCTTCCTCCGGCACATTGCTCGCCCGGAAGAATTTATCAAATAAGTAGGGCTGATCCGCCGGCGGGATCCCCGGACCAGTATCCGATATACAGAGGATGATCTGATCATCCTCTTCATGGGCATCCAGAACAACTCGGCCGCCAGGTGGTGTGTACTTTAGCGCATTCTCTAACAGGTTGGCAATCACCTGTCTAAGACGTATCGGGTCACCATGGACCAAAGACAATCCCTCCTGCAGGTCAACCTGAAGGGTAATTTTCTTAGCCTTGGCCGTGCTCGCCAGACCCTGCAAAGCATAGCGAGCCAAAACAGAAATCGGCGTGTCCTCTTTCCTCGTAGCCAACCCCGCCTCAATTCTCCCTAAATCTAGCAGGTCGGCTACAAGACGAGAGATTTGTTCGACGCTCATTCTCACACGTTGCACAAATTCCCGCTGTTGATCATTGAGAGATCCCGCTTGATCGACAAGCTCGATATAGCCCAGGATTGCTGTGAGCGGTGACCGTAGGTCATGTGATACCGTTGACACAAACTCGGATTTTATTCGGTCGAGTTTTTTCAGATGTGTGATGTCATACATCAATACAGACTGACCAACGCCCCGAATAGGCGAGCGGTGCAAGTTGAACACTCGCCCGTCAGGTAGAGTGATCTCCTCACGGCGCGGCGAGGGGCCAGGTGTGCGGAGAAGTTCTAAGAGAAGGGGTTCATCAAATGCTTCAACTACAGAGCGACCGATGACATCCCCATTGACATTAAATGCCTCTCTCGCAGCGTAATTAATTAGCAATAGTCGATTCTCATTATCGACGACGATCACGCCGTTTTCAGTTTGCGTGAGGATTGTTTCAAGTTTAGACCGTTCAGCTTCAGTTCGATTGTAAAGCTGCGTATTCTCAATCGCGATAGCAGCGTAGTCCGCCATTGCCATCATTACCGTAACATCATCCTGACAGAGAACTCGACCCGCCTTACGGTTGTCCACCCCAAGGACGCCGATCGTCTTCCCGCGCACTTGTAAAGGGACATAGATCAACGAGTGGACCAGATAGGCTGTTTTGATTTTTTGAGGGGACCCCTCATCGAGCAGTATAGGCTCACTCATCGCCATCACCTGCCCGGCGAGGGAATCGCGCACATGTAACCTGAAGGTATTAGCGAAATCATCATCGAAGTTCTGAGAAGCCCGCATGTAGAGTTCGCCGGATTCTTCATCCAACAAGAGCAGACTCCCCTCCTCCGCTCCCGTGAGGTTCACCGCGGCCTCCACCACTGTTGTGAGGACCTCATCAATATCCAACAGGGCGGTAACCGTTCGTCCGATGAGGGCGAGCGTCTCAAGTTCATACAGGCGCCGCTCAAGCAACGTGGCGTCTCCTTGGACCTGATCTCCAATCCGGAGCAGATCCTTTTGACGTCTACCCCGTTTAACGGCTCGCCCTACGGCTGATAGTAGGTGCTCCGCCTCAAAAGGCTTGGTTAGAAAATCTACGGCGCCAGCACGCATAGATTCCAGCACAAGCTGGTTGGACATATCACTGGTCATCAGAATAACTGGAATTTCTGGGAAATCGTTCTGTAGGCTTTTTATTAGCTCAAGACCGGTGATGTCGGGCATCCGATAGTCCGTCAGCACCAAGTCCGGCTGCAATCCACCAACCAGGGCGAGGGCGGATTTTCCATCTTCAACAGAATGCACGGAATAGCCAGCCGGCTTAAGGATGGCCTCCTCAATAGTTCGCCGGATATCTTTATTGTCTTCAGCGATAAGAATTAATTCCCCACTCATTCTTTGTTTACTCTCTTATTGTTTTTGGATTTTCAGGGTGATAGAAGGTGTGGTTATAAACATCACAGTGGACTGTTTACCTATGCAGAGATCTTACGGAGCGTGATCTCCGGACCTCTTTTCTACAATGTTTGAAATTCCATCCAAAACCGATTCGATATCTTGCATAACCGTGCCGAGCTCTTTTGATAATCTTGCGGCTTGGCGCTTGTCCATCAAGCTGGCAATCTCAGCTTGTGCCGCTCGCAAATTGCGGTGAACGTCCTTCAGCCACTTCGCGTCAACCTGGTCGCGCTCTGTCGAGCGCTGAATTTCTCTCTCAAGGCGCTGAGCCCGATCTTCTAAGGCCTCGAACAATCTGGCGTTTACGAGTGAAATCGAGGCATAGTCAGCAACCGCCTCCAACATCACCAACTGCCTTTCTGTGAAAGGTCTTGGGGCTTTCCGCCCAACACTGATCACTCCAATAGGTTGATCTTTGACGCGAACAGGGGCGATGAGGGCTGCACCTGAGACCTCCGCCAGCTTAAACTTCGCCAGCCCTTCTCCATGAATTGACAGCGCTTCTCCGGAAAGCATGACGAGCGAACTGACGCCATCATCCCAGGGTTGATGTAATTTCTTTGCAATCCCACCAGGAAGGTTCATCTCTGCCCGCAATACGAGCTGATCGGACCCCTCTCTCTTGAGTAAAACCCACCCCATGTCCGCCTCGGTGATATACAGACTCCCTTCGATCAGTTTAGCAAAAAGCTGCCCTTGATGCGTTGTTGAAGTAACCGTTTTTCCGAGCCCGAACAGAGTCGTCAACTCCCGAACCCGTCGTTCGAGTTGGCGATTGCTCTCTGCCAACTGCTCAGCCAGTTGCCGATGCTCGCGCCGCAGCCGGATTTCCTTGACCACTCGCTCAAGAGCAGCGACAAACTCCGCCTCACGAAGCGGCTTCACAAGATAATCACGTGCCCCCAGGCGAAATGCCTGGATCGCGTCCGCCTCCATCCCCTTAGGTGCAGTGACGATCATCGGCACATCTGCCCCCTGTGACCGTAATGCGACAAGCAGATCCTTCCCGCTCAACCCAGGCAACGTGAGACTGGCGATGATCAGGTCCGGTCCAAACTGCAGCGACTTTTGAATGGCGGTGCTCCCGTCCCCTGCTGTTTCGATCTGATAGCCAAGCGGTCTTAATATCTGCCGCTCTATCAGATCGAGGGTATCCGGATCTTCGTCAACAACCAGTATCCTGCCAAGCTTGGGCGTTTTCACCATGAAAGTATGATAGCATGGAAATCTGTGGGCGCGCATAGTCCCAAGGACTAGTAACCATCTTTCCTAACAGGATCATTAGAATCACCTTAGAAATCCCGGAGGTCCTTGACTAGCATTTGAGCACCCGTTTAGAATCAAAAATAGCGGATGGGCATGCATGGAATACAAAGACTACTACAAAATATTAGGGGTCGATCGCACTGCGAGCAGTGATGAGATCAAACGGGTTTATCGAAAACTCGCGCTTAAGTTACACCCTGATAAAAATCCGGACGACAACCAAGCTGAAGAGCGGTTTAAGGAGATCAACGAAGCTTACGAAGTATTGGGGGACTCCGCTAAGCGCGCGAAGTATGACCAGTTAGGCTCTTCTTATCGATCATGGGAACGGACCGGAAGTCAGCCAGGGTCTTTCGATTGGTCGGAATGGATGTCGGGGGGACAAGGGGGTGGTGTACGAGTTGACATGGGAGATATCGACGATGTCTTTGGAGGTTTTTCCGACTTCTTCTCTGTAATCTTTGGCGGGATGGGCGCCCAACAACAGGGACAGCGCGCCCGGGGTCGCAGGCAGGGACGCGATGTCAATCAACCCGTCACGATTACACTCGGTGAGGCCAACACAGGGACAACACGTACATTAACCATCAACGGAAAAAAAATCGAGGTAACCATCCCGCCAGGCGCCCGAACAGGTACAAAGGTGCGTGTGAGCGGGCTAGGCGAAGCAGGCGCACAGAAGTCCGGCGATCTGTTTCTCGTGATTAACGTCGAGCCTGATTCCAACTTCAAGCGCAAGGATGATGATCTCTACACAAAAGTGAAAGTGGACCTCTATACTGCTGTTCTCGGTGGAGAAGTTGAAGTTCCCACGCTATCCAGTGACGTTGTATTGACCATCCCTTCGGGCAGTCAACCTGATCAAAGTTTCCGCTTAAAGGGTCGCGGTTTGCCCAATCTTCGAAACAAGAATAAGCGGGGCGATCTATATGTGCGATTGGACATCACCCTGCCGGATGAGCTAAATCCACGCGAGAGAGAACTCTTTGAAGAACTTGCCAATCCGCAGGATTCATAGTGCGAATGCGACAATGCTCGCCTTCGGGATATTTTGAAAAGCTACACCAGCCATGTAATTTGGCTAGGCATTAAGTTGATCTCAACTTGCATTCGTCATCCGTCACAATTAGGTTGGCGGAGTGCAAACATCGGACGAGGAAACAATGAAGACACGTATACTCCTGACTGTTGCAGTAACACTTAGTCTTTCAATTCTGGCTTGTAGTTTTCAGCTTGTTTCACCCCTACAACCCGAGCCAACTCCCCTCCCCGTTACAGAACTGCCGGTTGCTGCCCCAATGGAGGAATCCACAACGGCGACTGTCACAGATATCGGGACACCCATCATCGGCAGTGACCTGACCGGACTCTACGAACGAGTTAACCCGGGCGTGGTAACGATCTGGGTTTTCGATGAGTTTGATGCCCCTCATGAAATCACGATTCCTGGCGGGCAGGGCTCGGGATTTGTAATCGATCGCGAAGGACACATTGTCACCAACCAGCATGTGATAGCCGGAGCAAATGCGATTGAAGTTGACTTCACCTCCGGCATGAAAGCATGGGCTGAATTGGTTGGTGTCGACCCCGACTCCGACCTTGCCGTATTGAAAGTTGATGTTCCCGAGACCAGTCTCACTCCACTTCCGCTGGGGGATTCCGACGAAGTAACGGTGGGAGAATTTGTCGCTGCCATAGGAAACCCTTTCGGCCTGCGAGGTACGATGACGGTCGGCATTGTTTCCGCTATTGGACGTTCACTTGAATCTGAGCACGAGACACCTGAGGGAATTCGATTCTCAGCCGGAGACCTGATCCAGACTGACGCGGCGATAAACCCTGGCAACTCTGGAGGCCCGCTCCTGAATCTAAGCGGTCAGGTTATAGGGATTAACCGGGCCATACATACCGAGACTTTCACGGTTGATGGGAGTGCCGCTAACTCAGGCGTGGGCTTTGCCATCCCGGTGAACATCCTCCGACGCGTTGTGCCAGCGATCATCCAGAGCGGCCACTATGACTACCCCTACCTTGGGGTTACCAGCCTGAATGATCAGCTTTGGAATTTGAGAGTAATTGAAGCGTTGGGCCTCGATACCAATATGTTCGGCGCCTATATCACAGAAGTCGCCCCTGGTGGGCCTGCCGACGCGGCCGGATTACGCGGTGGTAGCGAGAAGACGTCTATTCCCGGACTCTTAGCTGGCGGCGATTTACTCATCGCCATTGATGGGCAACCCATTCGTCAGTTCGACGATATGCTGTCTTATCTTTTCAAGCACACTGAAGTGGGGCAAGATGTCTTATTAACAGTGATTCGCGACAATAAGGAGATAAGCGTCACGCTTACCATCGGCGCCCGCCCATAATAAATGAAAACGGCTCCCAGACAGCAGAATGACGGGAGCCGTTTGAATTGTGCGGATGGGTATTATCTGTACAACGATCGTTCAAGTGTAAGAAGGTTGTTCGCCAGGATTTCGAGATCGCGACTTGCCGCGAACTCATCGCTTTCAACTTCGCCTTGAACGAGTTCAAGTCGCTCGATCAAGCCACGCACCGTTTCAGCATCAGCAGCACTGAGCTTTTCTTCCAGCTCTAATAAGCTAACCCTGGTTCCAGCAAGAGCGGCCTTGGCCGCGATTTCATCCTCCTGCGCTAGAGCAAGCTGCGCTGAAGTCACATTGACTAAAACACTGAGAAGCTGCAGGTGAGACTCGCTTGTCTCAAGCGCGTCCGACAATTGCGCATTCTCTGCCTTCATCGGTCTAAGATCCTCAAGTTCGGATTCCAGCGACTTGATTTCAACACGCGCCTTCTCAAGCTCAGTGGATAAGGGACCTACTCGGACAAACCACATAGCCACTAGACCCAGTGCGAATACGCCGATGATGCATAGCGTCCAAAACAGGAACCGTCTCAAACGGCGCTTTGGCTTAACCGGCTCTAATGGAATTTCTTCGTCTTCGAATTTTTCCTGCTTTGTTTCCGTTACAGGCTTCTCGGTTTCCGCGGCTTCGATGTCTGGTTCTTCTATCTTGATCTCGAGTTCGTCGTTGGCCTGGGTCTCTTCTTCATTCATCTAAGCTCTCCTCGTATCTTAATCCTGCTATATTATTCTGCGCTAAGATTTTCGGGGTCTGTCACACTGATCAATAGCTTCCATGCGATCTCGATTTCATTCTCGGCGATAGATGGTTGCGTGCGGATATCTTCAAGCGCGATGTCCAACCGATTCACAATCTCATCGAGAACCGAAGTCCCCTCTTCCTTTTCTGCATCTTCACGCCATTTCTCCGCCTGAGCAACAATCATCGCCCGTGCAGATGCCACGTCTTCGCTTGCCCGCCCCAAATTTGCATCTGACAGCCAAAATTGTGCTCGCGAGAGAAGGGTCATCGCTCTTATCAATTGAAGCTGATCTTGCATCTCATCGATGGGCTGACCCGCCTCAGAGATCGTTATTTCAAGTGTATCCAAGCGATCCGATAATGCCGCCAGTTCAGCCGCCAGAACATTCATCTGCTCGTTAATCGCCACAGATTGAGAGGCGATATTATCTGCACCGTCATTTATAAGTCTCTCAAGTTCGGACTGCTGCTCATCAATTTCCAGATCTCTTTCCGCTATGCCTGAACGCAACTGTGCAATTTCTCCTTGAATATCCTGCAAATGCTGATCGTATGAAAGATCGGGTCCTACAGCAAGCTGGTAGAGAATTCTTCCACCGAAATAAAGCCCCAATCCGATCGAAAGCCCTAACACGATTGAGACAAGCAGGCGCAGAAACACCTTTAGCGCTCTAGTTAGAGGGTTGCTTTTTGTTTTTTCGTTACTTGATGCGTTGCTGTTAGACTTTTCCATAATCTTCTATCCTCACAACAATATATAAACCCGGTGCTGGGAGATTAAAATATATACAACCGACCGCGACCACGTTGATCATAATCAAGGAAGCTGAGCGGGATCAATCATCTCCGGGACAGGAGTACTTTCTGTACCCTACGTCCAGTTAATGCACAATGGACGGCTTCCGCCGCCCATTGTACCTCACTAATTTTATGCCGCTTTATCGGGATTTGACCTCGATCTTCTTCGGTCGAGATTCCTCCGATTTGGGGATGCGCAGCATGAGCACGCCGTCTTCAATTGCTGCCTCGGCATTATCGGCGTCAAGCAGATCGGGGAGACGAAGTTTTCGTTCGTATGAACCATGATGCAATTCACGCAAGAGGACATCCTCTTGTCCGTTCTCCTCTTCCTTAACCTCGCCGCGTAAGGTGACGACATCTTCGATAATTTCAATTTGCAGGTCGTCAGCTTTCAGGCCGGGCACGTTAGCAGTGATCACATACGCATCACTGTTGGCATGGACATCTACCGGTAGCCGGCAGCCGCCATTGAAACCTACAGGGTGATAACTGTGCATCCTGCGATGCCTTTGTGGAACTATATAGTAACTCATTACCAACACTCCTTTATAGGTATACGGATTACGCTTATTAGGATACCCACCGATCATCAGATGTTTACATACGGGATATATGAATTCCGTTAACTACCGCTCAAATCTTAAGTTAATACCCAACAAACCCCACTCTTACACTACATCGATACAATAAGTGTGCATATGTCGTCTACCGGAACTACATCATCAGGTGGACGGCGCGAAACCATAGATTGTTGGACCAAAATCTACGGGAAGTATTGGAGTGGTAAAACAATGAATCTTGAGAAATACACACAAAAAGCTCAATCCAGCATTGGCGATGCACAAGCGATCGCTCGTGATTACAATCATTCATCCCTCGAACCCGAGCACCTTTTACTGGCGCTCCTCCGCCAACCGGAAGGCATCGTGCCTGCCATCGTGACCCAGGTCGCAGGAAGCCCGGCGATGCTTCAGACCGACCTCGAGAAGGATCTGGATGCTAAGCCCAAAATGCATGGCGGGGACAATCAGCCAGGTCTATCGCGCAGTTCAGCGGCGGTCCTCACCGCAGCCGAAAAACAGGCGGCCGCGATGAAGGATGAATATATCTCAACTGAACACATCCTCCTCGCTTTAACCTCCAGCCCCGAAAAGAAACGGCTTGCGGCCTATGGCCTCACAGCGGACAGCATCCTTAGTATTCTGACCTCCATCCGCGGTTCACAGCGGGTTGTGACGCCCAATCCTGAGGATACATTCCAGGCGTTGGAGAAGTACGGTCGCGACTTAACACAACTCGCCCGCCGCGGTAAGCTCGACCCAGTTATCGGCCGCGATGAGGAGATCCGACGTTTGATCCAAGTACTCTCACGCCGCACGAAGAACAACCCAGCTCTGATCGGCGAACCAGGTGTCGGAAAGACGGCTATTGTGGAGGGCCTCGCCCAAAGGATTGTCAACGGCGACGTGCCCGAGGGGTTGAAAAATAAACGTCTCGTACAGCTCGACCTCGGGGCACTCATCGCTGGTGCTAAATATCGAGGTGAGTTTGAAGAGCGTCTAAAAGCGGCCCTGAAAGAGATCACTGATTCTGGCGGTGAGATTCTTCTCTTCATCGACGAGATGCACACCGTAGTCGGTGCCGGTGCAGCCGAAGGAGCCATGGACGCCGGCAATATGCTTAAGCCCATGCTGGCGCGCGGCGAACTGCACATGATTGGAGCTACAACTCTTGAGGAGTATCGCAAATATATCGAGAAGGACGCTGCACTGGAGCGGCGCTTCCAACCGGTGTATATAGCCGAGCCCAGCGTTGAGGATACGATCAGTATCCTGCGAGGTTTGAAAGAACGATACGAAATTCATCACGGTGTTCGTATCCAAGACAGCGCCGTCATCGCTGCCGCTACTCTCTCTAATCGCTACATCTCCGACCGTTTCTTGCCGGACAAAGCCATCGATCTGATCGATGAGGCTGGATCCCGTCTGCGCACGGAAATTGACTCAAAACCGCAAGCGCTCGATGAAGTGGACCGCCACATCATGCAAATTGAAATTGAGCGTGAGGCGCTGAAGAAAGAGAAGGACGTAGCATCACGTGAAAGGTTAAAGAACTTGGAAGGCGAACTCGCCAATATGCGTGAAGAGTCAACCAACCTCACTGCTCGCTGGCAAGCCGAGAAAAAGGTCATCGCCGAAATTCAAGCGGTGAAGGAACAAATCGAAGACACACGCTTGAGAATCGGCCAGGCCGAGCGAAAAGCCGATCTGGAGGAGGCCGCACGTTTGCGCTACGGGACATCGCGCGAACTCGAAGCCCGACTCGCGGATCTCGAAGCGCATCTCAGAGAGACGCAGTCGGAAAGCACATTGCTGAAAGAGGAGGTTGACGCCGAGGACATTGCCACAGTCGTCTCTCGTTGGACGGGTATCCCCATCTCGAAACTGCTAGAAGGCGAAATGCAGAAGTTGCTGCACATGGAGGAACGTATTCATCAACGGCTTATCGGCCAGGATGAGGCTGTTAGCGCCGTATCCAACGCTGTACGCCGATCTCGATCCGGTCTCCAAGATCCGGATCGCCCGATTGGCTCCTTCATCTTCCTTGGTCCGACCGGTGTGGGGAAAACCGAACTCGGTCGTTCATTGGCGGAGTTCTTATTCGACGACGAACGAGCGATGATCCGCATCGACATGAGCGAATATCAGGAGAGGCATACCGTCTCCCGCCTGATCGGCGCTCCTCCTGGCTATGTGGGCTATGAGGAGGGGGGGCAGCTCACCAAGGCAGTGCGCCGCCGACCATACAGCGTGGTCCTTTTCGATGAGATAGAGAAAGCTCACCCTGAGGTCTTCAACGTTCTGCTTCAGTTGCTTGACGACGGCCGCCTTACCGACGGCCAGGGGCGAACGGTCGACTTCCGCAACACGGTTGTGATTATGACCAGCAACTTGGGTACGGAATTATGGGGTAGCGATGAGCAATCCACTGAGGTGACGGAACAGAAGATACGGGAGTTGCTCACGCGGCAATTCCGCCCCGAATTTCTCAACCGGATCGATGAGATTGTGGTCTTCCATCGACTTTCGCTGGAGAATATTAAAAAGATTGTGGAGATCCAGTTAGGAAAGGTACGCGATCGGCTTGCTCAGCAAGGTTTTGCCCTCGAGATGGCAGAAGACGCTAAAACCTATCTTGCTGAAACTGGCTATGAACCCGTCTACGGCGCTCGACCCCTGAAGCGAACCATTCAGCGCGAAATCCAGGATCCTCTTGCACTAAAGATACTCGCTGGCGAATTCAAGCAAGGGGAGACAATCCGTGTGCATAGAGCGAAGGATGGGCTGACCTTCTCAGCAATCGCGGCAGACGATGTTCTAGAGAAAAGTGGACTTACAGACCCAATCGCTTAAGCGTTCACCAGTCGACTGCTAAGTAGTTTAGCAATTCCGGAAGGATGCCGCGCCATGTGCTGGACTCATGGTTCCCGGATTCCACTACGTACTTATGTTCGATATCCGCCGCCCGGAGAGCCTCGCTCAGCTCCAAAGTTTTCTTATATGCAGAATCCGTATCACCGGACATGAGATATATCTTCGATGGCAAGTCCCCAGAAAGTATTAGAGTGAAGGGATCAAATTCAGGGCGAGCGTAATTCACATTCAGCGACGGACTGAGTGCTCCAACGCGCTGGATGATGTCAGCATTTCGGAAAGCAATCTCCAATGCCCATACTCCCCCTCGAGATACTCCGGCCAATCCCCGACCATTCCCCTGCGCAATCGTTCGATAGGTTCGATCGATGAAGGGCACTAAACCGTTGATGAATTCTGTCTCATAAGAGCCGGGTCCACCGTCTGTGCTGCTAAACTGGGGCTCGGGCTGGAGGGGCATGACCACCAAAAACGGGTTGAATATCTGCTCCCTATAAGCCTCCTCCAGCGCATCTTCAACACCAAGGATTTGCCAGTGCTTCTCATCTTGAGGCTTTCCGTGGAGTAAATAAAGAACTGGGTATCGCCGATCCAGATCATCGTAGCAGGGAGGAAGATAAATAAGAACCGGGACCAAGTCTGGGGTTAACCATCCGCGATAGTTGGTACGTTCTAAACGTACCGAACTCTCCAAACAAGCATAAGGGGTGATCTCGGCCGGTATGTTTACAGACTCTGTTGATGTGCGGGGCACCCACTCGGGTGTCTCATCTCGTAATAAATAGCTGCGGTCCTCGATGCTCGCAGTCGGGGAAGGAGTCGGATAATGCGTCACTGGTCCGTTCGCATCTAAACCATCTGCTAATGTAGGAGGTATTCGCTGACAGGCGGTATGGCTTACAGCGAATAGCAGTGGAAGGATGAAGTAGACAATGAATATTCGACGCCACATGCGAAAACCAAATCCTTAGGCGACATCTGCATAGTGAAAAGCTACTAACGCGAGATCGTCGCATTTATCCAGAGTTTATCAGACGCCCTTGATAAAGTAATTCTCAATCCCTATGTATCCATTGTACAGAGCAAACCTGGAGTGAGTCTCATCCCTGCTTGCGTTCAATATATAACATTAGCCTCACTCATCCATGTGCAGGAAAATTGCTCCTTCCTAATTTTACCCGCATCACTTTTGAATCCTCTTCGTCTGACTGTACAATCCTATTCATAATGGACGCATCAATGCGTCGATCTCAATATAGATACCCGATGGGACTGATGCTCATCTCTGCCGGCAGTCTGGTTTATGAGATAAGCCTAACCCGCATATTCGCTGTTCAGCAGTTCCACCACTTTGCTTTCCTGGTCGTCGGGATGGCTGTCATGGGAATCGCGGCGAGCGGATTTCTTATCGCCATCCGACCGTCGTCACCCCCCGCATCCCTCCTGGCGTTGGGATATTCCGGGGCTGTACTGCTCGCGTACTTGGTCATCAATCTCCTGCCCTTCGACTCTTACAGCATCGCCTGGGATGGGCAACAAGTCTGGATCCTGCTCCTGTACTTCCTGGCTTCGGGAGGACCCTTCCTCTTCACTGGCTGGGCTGTCGGCGCGGCACTTGCCAACGCTAGCGGTGAATCCCATCGCCTTTATGCCGCCAACATGGTCGGCTCCGGCGCCGGATGTCTGCTGGCGCTGGCGGGTATGGAGTTAATCGGTGGGGAGGGGGCAATCGGTCTGTCAATCGCGCTGGGGCTATTTGCCGCTGCAGTATTCAGCGCGCGCCCTTCTGCCTGTGCAGGTCTCCTGGCGCTCGGATCCTTCACCGTGTTTATTTTCACCCTCGCACCACACTGGCTCCGATTGCACCTTTCGCCATACAAACCGCTGTCAATCATCAGGCTTGTACCTGACGCAGAGATCACATACTCACGCTGGAGTGCATCTTCCCGCGTCGATGTGATCGAGAGTGGGAGTATTCATGTCTTCCCGGGTCTCAGCTTGAGCGCATCAGGCGAACTTCCCGTTCAAGCCGGCTTGTTTGTAGACGGTGAAGGCCCGCAGCCAATCACTAATCTTTCAGCGGAAGACCCGACGTTAAACAATCTAGCATCCCACATGCCAGGCACCCTCGCTTATCTTCTCCGGCCGCATGGGACCGTCCTGATTCTCAACCCCGGCACCGGGCTGAACCCTCTCTTGGCGCTCGGCTTAGGTGCAGAGCATGTCACCATACCAACAGATGCCCCTCTCGTAACCAAAGTCCTTGGAACTGAATATTTGGGATACAGCCAGGGACTTTACAACCACCCTCGCCTAACCGTCAACCCACGCTCTAGCAGGGGTCTGCTAAGCATCCCCAATAATCACTACACAGTGATTGAGTTTGCGTTAAGCGACAGTTTCCATCCCGTGACCTCGGGTGCCTTCAGTCTTTCAGAGAATTACCTTCTAACAAAGGAATCGCTCATCCAAGCCTGGAGCCGTCTCCCGAATGATGGGTTGCTTGTAATCACGCGTTGGATTGAGACGCCACCAAGCGAATCCGCCCGAGCATGGTCCACGTTGATTTCTGCGCTTCGCGAGACTGGAATATCCGACATCCAGTCGCACACCATCGCCTACCGCGGGATGAGAACGGCGACGATGATTGCCAGCCGAAAACCCTTTGCAGACAATGAGCTTGCTCTAGTGCGTAATTTTCTACAAAAGAATGGGTTTGACGCGCTCATCCTCCCAAACTTAGAAGCCGATGAAGTCAATCGCCACAACATCCTACCAGAGCCCGTTTACCACCAGCTTTATACAAATCTACTAGAGGACAACGAAGCGACAATCCGCGAATACCCGTTTAATCTCACGCCTCCGCGCGACACACAACCCTACTTTTCTCATTTCTTTCGTTGGCGCCAAACATCGGATGTCCTCGCTACTCTTGGAATAATCTGGCAGCCCTTCGGAGGAAGCGGTTACTTCGTGCTACTCGGCTTGTTAGTATTAATGTTTCTCCTAGGCATTCCTCTGGTCCTCACTCCGCTTTACGTTCTTCGACGAAGATCTGCCGCTGCAGTTCCTCACACCTCGATGCTTCTCTATTTTGGCAGCCTGGGCGCTGGTTATTTATTGATCGAAATCCCCCTGATACAGAGCCTGGGATTGCCTCTCGATCAGCCTTCTCTTGCACTGGCGACGGTTCTTTTCGTTCTGCTCCTAGCCTCAGGCTTGGGCAGCCTACTCTCCCGGCGAATACAACTGCGCCCCGCGCTGCTTATCTTGATTCTGACAATCACGCTATTAACGATCGCCTTGCCCACCTTCGTTCAGTGGATCCTGCCCTTGCCGCTCTATGGGAGAATTGCGGTCTCCATCGTGATTCTTTTCCCTTTGGGTTTTCTGATGGGTGTCCCTTTTGTTACGGGTCTGGCCCACATCGAAATTAATTCCTCATATCTGATTCCCTGGGCGTGGGCAATTAATGGTGCACTATCCGGGGTGAGTGGTGTATTGGCGGCGATGATCTCCCTCTCGTTGGGGTTTCAAGCCACACTCATTACAGGAGGATTGATCTACTTGGTTGCCTGGCTCGCTGCGCCGCATCTCCCTCGACAGTGAGAAACACGCCCGATGCTCAGAGACAAGGAAACTCTTCCCAATGGTGCGCAGAACCAGTTCTTACAGTGTCCACTGAATATTGCATAGAGAAAGGTGTCAACCCAACCTGTGCACCAAAACTCAACCAAAATCGTATGTCCAGGCAGTTATTCCCGTTTCACTTTTCCGCTCTAACCTCCATGATCCATGAATTGGTCACACTGGTCGCTACGCGCGCCAGACACATACCTTAAGTCATCTTCCCTGCCATCGCGTTTTTTGCCTAGTTGTGGATTAGATGAAAGATCGGAGAGTGGGTGCAGAAATAACGACCAGCGATGGATTGCCCCTTCACTCTGATTGAGCTACATTGAGAGTCAAAAAGCCGAAGGAGCTTGACATGTCTAAAGAGAAAGAAGGAGCACAACCCTTGGTAGGTGAGGAGCGCAGGAGCGGGAAAGATCGCCGTTCCGGTGAAGATCGAAGGCAGAATAGCGATCCCAATTATCGCAGTCCAGAACGCCGAGATGGCGAAGAGCGACGCTCAGGAGTGGATCGGCGAAAATCAAGTCGATAATTTATTTCCAACGAGCGGGTGGTTCAAACCCGTATCCCCATCCCATTGGGGAAGGACCATAGCGACCTGATCCTCTACGATCTCCCGGCGGTATCGCTGAAAGCCGAACGTGTGTCATGGATCATCGTTTCCCACTCGAGTCAGCGGCACAAAACGCACACCACCAAGGCTGGCAGATTGAAAATCCTCTAATGTCAAGCGTGTAACTCGCCACAATTCCTGTATACCACCCACAGGTCCTACCGGGATGACAAGAATCCCACCGATCTTCAACTGTTGAAGCAACGGCTGCGGCACATGATCGGGAGCGGCGGTCACGATAATCGCATCGAAGGGCGCCTCCTCTGGCCAACCGAAATACCCATCTGCATTGCGCAAATGGGTGCGCCCGTAGGCGAGTTCTTCCAGGCGCTGCTCGGCTTCGAGCGCCAGCGGTTCGATGATCTCGATCGTGAAAACTTCGAGGCCCAGCTCTCCCAGAACCGCCGCTTGATATCCGGAGCCAGTCCCGATCTCCAAGACTTTTTCCCCTGCCTCGACACCCAACTCTTGCGTCATTAATGCCACGATGTAGGGCTGCGAGATTGTCTGCCCATAGCCGATGGGGAGCGGGATGTTCTCGTACGCCAAATAAATATATTCCTCAGGGACAAATCGATGCCGGGGTACTCTTCGCATTACCTCTATTACCTCAGGAGAGGTAATCCCGTAAGCGATGATCCCACGCTCGACCATCTGATCCCGCGCCGACGTATATAAATCGGCGTCTGCGGTGACAGTGACTTTCTGGAGTTCTTCGATTTCTTGGGAAACGTCACCGATATCTTCGGACACAGATAATCGACCACGCAGAAAGATCACTCCCCCGGCGAGAATGATGACCAAGGAAAACCCAATAAGAGCGGTGTGCCGTTTAGACATCTCGACCTCCGCCCTTGATTGTAGTATGAAATATTCAGTTTATCGCCAGCGCAATGGACTCTGTGAAGACATTAAAGCGCGGGGGGTTTTCAAAATGTTTCTTCACCGCGCATAACTCCGCAGACCGAATCAGTGCTTCTTTATACTTTTCTGGAAAACCATCAGGAACCTGGATCTCAAGATCAATCTGCGCTATCAATCCCGTTGCCGGGTTTGAATGTGTCTTTTGAACGATGCGAACACCATCTGTAGTTAACCCTCTTTGCTTCAAAAAACTCAGGACGTAGATACCCGCGCAGGTCCCGAGGGATGCCAGGAAGGTCGCAAAGGGCGTCGGTGCCGATCCTTCTCCGCCTCCTCGCGGGGATTGGTCTGTGTTTACCGTAAACGATCCGAAGCGGGCGTCTACACGCGCCCCTCCAGGAAAGGTTATTTCCATCTCCATAACTGTCTCCTTAAACTTATGGTAACTTCTCCTTTTGATGCAGGAGAGCTCCTGGAGTTACAAACTCCCGCCATCTCCTTGGGATGAGACAGATTGGATAGAAACAAAAAACGGGGCGGATCACTCCGCCCCGTCACCTCTTTCAAGACTCTTAGGGGTTATTAAAAACCTAACCAGATTAACGGTGCATATAGGGTCTCTGGATAGAAAGAATCCATGAACCATAAGAACCCACCGCAAGCGAGTATCAGGATGAAACATCCCACACCCGCCAGAAGCCACGGCTTCTTGGCTTTCTTTACAGGTGCCGAGCCCTCTACCGCCGGGCTAGGTGGCGCGGCTGGTTGAGCTTGTACGTCAGGTTGAGCGGCCGCCCGGGGGGCTTTCTTCGCCGGCTCTAGAGTGGCAGCCGGTTGGGCAACCGTGGCCGCAGCTTCCGGTGATGTCGCGTCGAAGGTTAAAGATACGGTTTCTCCTAGAGCAACTAAATCGCCCGGGTTCATCACCCGCGGTGCTACTAGTCGTTCGCCATTGACGAATGTACCGTTGGTTGAACCGAGGTCCTCTAGAACATACCCTCCAGGGGTACGTGTGAGTCTGGAATGCTGTCGTGAGACCTCAGCGTCTCCGACAACGACATCATTTGTTACATCCCGCCCAATGAGCGAAACATCCTTCGTCAGCTCAAAGACTGTTCCAGGGTTCGGTCCAGTGCGAACGATCATGCGGAAATCTGATGATGGCATCGAGCCCTCCTTATTACATACGCGATAGTTTACAAGCTGGCTTATCTCGAGTCAACTGCCCTTCTTTTTCCACGGACGTACACGCAACCGTATTCCATCTACACCGATGATATCGACCCTCTCACCGCTTGCGATCTCGTCCTCATTGTTATCAAGGATTGCACTCCAGAGCTCCCCGGCAACTTGAACCATTCCCCCGGGCGAGAGATCCGTACGAGCTTCAGCAATGCGCCCCACTAGTGACTCGGCACCAACTTCAACCGGTCGAAATTGCGCGCGAATCACAAATGTCAGGAGCGTCAGAATGCCAATTGCGATCGCGATGCCAGTTCCAACCACAAGCGGGACTGAAACTCGCCAGAAGGATGGCGTTGTAGGTGAATTAAAAAGGACCAGAAAGCCGATGATAAACGATGCTAAACCAGCCACCGTTAACGCTCCATGGGTGGGGGCTTTAACCTCCAAAATAAAGAGCACAAAGGAGGTGAGGATGAAAATCAACCCAAACCAGTTAACGGGTAGAACTCCGAGACCATATGTTCCCAGAGCAAGGCACATGATCCCGATAAAACCGGCAACCCAACCGCCTGGGTGAGAGATTTCGATCAAGACGGCCTGAACCCCAACTGATAGCAGCAAGAAGACGATGTTTGGATTGGTTAGGACTTGTAGAAATTGCTCAATGAAATTTTGGCGGACCTCCATGAAGACCGCATTTCCCGTATTCAGTACGCGCTCCCCTTGCGCATCAACCTTCATCCCGTCAATTTGATCAAGGAGCATCTCAATATCGTTGGCTATAAAATCGATCAAGCCAGCATCAAGCGCCTCTTGAGCGGATACTGCCTTCGCGGACTCGATCATCGCTTCAGCTAAGGTCATGGCTTCTTCCCCCCTATGTGCAGCCAGACCCCGAATCGTAGCTTTGAGAATCTCTTTTTCCTTAACTTCGATGGTTTCGCCTAGATCTTCTCCCTGCATTCCAACAGGGCTCGCAGCCCCAATTGCAGTTTCAGGAGCCATTACAGCGAGATGCCCGGCCAGAGTGATGACTGTGCCCGCACTACCGGCAATCGCCCCTCGAGGGGCGACGTAAACCACTACCGGGACCCGGCTTCCCCGGATCGCTTGCACCATCCGGTTCATGAGATCGATAGACCCACCAGGCGTGTCGATCTGGAAAATGAGCGCCTCGCCACCGTCCTGCTCCGCCAGCTCAATACCCCGCTCAAGGTATTCCACCATCGTAGGTGTCAAGGGTCCCGTTGCCTCCAATAAATACACACGATTCCCTTCCTGCGCATTCACGTCCATCGGCATGATGAGCGCGATTAAAAACAGGGAGAAAATCGTAATGGCTGTCCTTCGAGACACTTTGCACCTCTCAAATTTGATTATATCCTCAAAATAGCTCTGTTTTCACAGCTTGTCATGATATAGGTCTGCTTTATAATCTCTCTAGATATAGCAGTGCGTTGAGAAACAAACGCTCTGATTAAGGACATATCATGAGACGCATTGAGTGTTCTGAATTCCGCGATGAAGAGGGCATCATTAGCCTGGAGAGTCGTATCAGGGGGACTTTGCAGCACGGACGCAAGTGGTATGGTGAAATGGAAGCCCAGAATGAAGCCTATGAAAAGTTAGGCAAGACTCTTGGTCGCGAGCATTTGGCTATCTTTAATTTACCTCTCCCAGGTACAACGACTACGATCCCTCTGCTGCTCCTCAGCCCGCAAGGTGTGCGCGTGATTCTACCCAGCCCAATCGTCGGCGTTTACCGGGCGAAGGGAGAAGCCTGGATGAAGTACGGTGGTGGACGCTCACGCCGCTTCGCTCCTGTCCGCCCGAATCTTCAATCACACGTTATTATGATGGCGCAAGAAGTACACAGCTACCTGCGCGAGAAGGGGTACGCTCTCCCAGAAGTCGAGGCGGTCTTACTTTTCACCAATGCCAAGACCCATGTCGATACATCTGACCCTCGGGCGCGTATTGTCCAGGCTGACGCCATCGATCACTTCGCTTCAAACGTAAACCAATTTCAAGCCATTATGAATCAGGATGACATCCTTGAGTTAACCGAGGTTCTGACCAAACCAACCAGACCGAAAGCAGAGCCCATTCCTGAGCCTGTTCCGGAACCCGAGCCTGAACCAAGATCCGTCGACCCCATCCAACTGCCCGAGGATTCCCCAGCCGAACTGGATGCAGCTTTCGATATGGCTGCTTCTGCCCTCACCCCGCGGGAAGAGCGCTCACTGAGGCGCAGGCGCTTCCCGTTCTCTCGGCGCCAGTGGGTCCTACTGGGCATTTTGGTGTTCTTCGAAGTGCTGATCTTGAGCATCCTCACCATTTTGGTGATTTCCTACAGCTTTTACGGTTAGATCCGCCAGCGACAATGGAGCCTTAATTGCCCCCTCTCCTATCGATCATCGTCCCCGCTCACAATGAGGAAAATCGACTACCGCAGAGCCTAGAGGCAATCCTCGAGTTCGTCCATACCCAGCCCTACCAGTCTGAAATCATCGTTGTTGAAAACGGAAGCTCAGACCGCACCGCGCAGATCAGCCAGGATTACGCGGAGCGTTATCCAGAGATTCAAGCACTTAAAGAGCCGATTGCCGGGAAAGGATTGGCTGTCCGTAAAGGTATGGTTGCAGCGAAAGGTGATTTTCGTTTTATCTGCGATGCGGATCTCTCGATGCCGATCGAGGAGGTGAACCTCTTTCTCCCTCCCCAGGCCCCTCCTTTTGATGTTGCCATTGCCTCGCGTGAAGTTCCCGGCGCAGTCCGTTATGACGAGCCATATTACCGACACTTGATCGGGCGGGCTTTTAATCAGCTCGTCCGCATTGTGACACTTCCCGGCCTGCAAGATACCCAGTGCGGTTTCAAATGCTTCCGGGCAGATGCAGCCGAGGAGCTTTTTCCACTGCAGACGATCAGCGGCTGGACCTTCGATGTCGAGATCCTATTCATCGCCAAGAAGCGTGGGATGCGAGTCATCGAGGTCCCGATTAACTGGTATTTCAACTCAGGAAGCAGGGTACGCATCTTGCGTGACTCTGCTACGATGTTCGCAGATCTCTTTCGTATTCGCCTAAATAATCTAAAAGGGATTTATGACAAGAAATGACCGCGACCGTACCCCTGATCTTGTGCTCGAGCTCGCTCTTCATAATGAAGGTATAGCAATAATCGCCGGCGTTGATGAGGCAGGGCGAGGCGCCTGGGCAGGTCCAGTAGTTGCAGCCGCCGTTGTTCTTCCCCTTGAGAGATCCAACCTGAAAACCGAGCTGGACGGCGTTCGTGACTCTAAACTATTAAGCGCACGTCAACGCAGCCATTGGGCTGGAATAATTCTTGAAATCGGCGCCGCGATCGGTGTTGGCCTGGCGACGGCTGAAGAAGTTGACACGCTGGGCTTGATCCCAGCCACCCGTTCCGCGATGACCCGGGCGCTTTATGAACTCGATCCCTTACCGGATTATCTCCTGATCGATCACATCCTACTTCCGGAGTTTGAACTCCCTCAAACAGCGCTACCCAGAGGCGACGCGATTGTACTTTCCATCGCAGCCGCATCAATCATCGCAAAAGTAACTCGTGACAATATCATGATTGAATTTGAGGAGCATTATCCGGGCTACGGCTTCCCACGGCACAAGGGATATGGCACGAGTGCTCATCAAGAAGCGCTAGCAGCACTTGGCCCTTCGCCCATCCACCGCCGTTCCTTCACGCCAATAGCATCGCTTCTCTCCAGGGCCCTGGTGCCAACATAGAAAGCTGCAAGTTTTAACCGTCGTCTGTCCGGCGAGACGAAGCAAGGATAACCCACGACATTCGACATTCTCGATCGTTACCCTTTTCATTGATTCGGTAAAGCAGAAGGATTACACTACACCTAAATACGCTTGGAGCCCTATTCTTGTCACTTGATGCTTTCTTCTCTCCCCAATCCATTGCAGTCATTGGGGCGTCGACAAACTCCTCGAAATTAGGATATGCCGTTCTCGATAATTTAGTAAACGGCGACTTCCTACAGGATGGCCGCAAAGTCTATCCAATTAACCCCAAGGCTGACGAAATCCTTGGTCTTCCCGCATTTCCCAATGTTTCAGATATCCCGGACCCAATCGACCTGGCTGTCATCGTGATTCCGTACCCCCTGGTGCCCGAGGCAATGCGTACTTGCGGCGAGAAAGGAATCCCAGCGGTAATCGTGATCAGCGCCGGTTTCCGTGAGGCGGGCATGGATGGACTCGAGCGCGAGCAAGAACTTATCGAGATCACCAACGAATACAACATCCGCCTGATCGGTCCAAACTGCCTTGGCGTGATCAATACCATGATCCCAATGAACGCCTCGTTTTCCGCTGGCCTACCCCCTAAGGGTCCGATGGATTTCATGTCACAGTCCGGAGCATTAGGAACCGCAATTCTCGATTGGGCACAAGCCGGAAGATTGGGCTTGAGCAAATTTGTCTCTTTGGGAAATAAAGCCGATGTTAGCGAGATCGATCTGCTGCGCGCTTGGGCAAAAGATCCAACATCGAACGTCATCCTTTCCTACATGGAGGGGCTGCCCGATGGGCAGGAATTCATCCGCGTGGCGCGCGAGGTCTCGAAGCTCAAACCTATCGTTGCACTGAAATCCGGCGTAACGCAAGCCGGCTCCCGCGCGGTGAGCTCTCACACAGGATCGTTGGCGGGGTCTGAACAAGCCTATGAAGCCGCATTCCGGCAGTCGGGTGTCATTCGGGCTCAGTACCTTCAGGACTTATTCGACTTAGCAAGGGCATTTGGCTATCTATGTCCCCTTCAAGGTGATCGCATTGCAATCGTGACCAACGCGGGCGGTCCTGGCATCCTGGCGACAGACGCGCTGGAGCGAGCCGGCTTAAAGCTCGCTCGGTTTCAACCAGAGTGTATAAAGACGCTCGAACAGTTCCTGCCAGACGCGGCCAGCGCAGCCAATCCCATTGATGTTTTGGGAGATGCGCGCGCCGACCGCTACCGCTTTGCCCTTGAACGGGTCATTGAGAGCCCATCGGTCGATGGCGTACTTGTCATCCTTACACCACAAGCCATGACTGAGATCTTGGAAACCGCAAAGGTGATCTCCGAAATCAGCGAGAAAGTGGACATCCCCATTTTGGCGTGCTTCATGGGCGAAGCGCGCGTTGAGGCCGGTATTAAATGCATGGCAGAACACAATGTACCGAACTTTTCCTTCCCTGAACGCGCGGCGATGGTACTCCAGGCGATGAACCATTATCGGGAATACCTCTCCATGCCTCTACCTAGTTTCGAGAGTTTCGATGTCGATAAGAAGACTGTGCGCAAAACGATAGACCGTGTCCTCGATGAGGGCAGGCTTTCAATAGGTGATGCGGAAGCGAAGTCGATCCTTACTGCCTATGGTCTTCAAGCACCCCCTTCAGAGATTGCGGAAACAGCTGAAAAGGCGGTCGAGATCGCGGAGGACATGGGTTATCCCGTCGTTCTAAAAATCGCCTCGCCTGACATCCTGCACAAAACCGATGTCGGCGGCGTGAAAGTCGGTCTTCAGAATCCGACGGATGTGCGCGACGCTTTCGACTTAATCACATATCGGTCGCAGCGCTATCTCCCAGAAGCGCGATTATGGGGTTGCCAGGTTCAAAAGATGGTTCCCTCCGGATTAGAAATCCTCATCGGTATGAATCGCGATCCCCAATTCGGTCCTCTGGTTACGTTCGGTCTTGGTGGAATATACGTGGAGGCTTTAAAGGACGCTTCTTTCCGAATTGCACCCTTCTCGCGCCATGCGGCGGAGAAAATGCTCACCGAAATCCGCTCTAAAGCCCTGCTCGACGGCGTTCGAGGCGAGCCGCCTGTTGATAAAGAGACGTTGGTCGACGCTCTGCTACGAATCGGCCAGCTCGTCCTGGACTTCCCAGAGATCGCCGAACTCGATATCAATCCCTTTATCGTTTATGAAGATGGTCGCGGAGGGGTTGCGCTCGATATGCGCCTGATCCTTCTTATGACTGAAAGCAAACCTTCCCCCGAACAAGTGGACACTCCAGGGAGTTTCAAATGAAATGTTTGTATATCACTTCCGTCGAGCCACACTCTGGCAAAACTGCCGTCTGTCTCGCTCTTGGACGTATGATGCAATCTGATGGATACAAGGTGGGGTACATGAAACCTGTAAGCACCCAACCTTGGCGTACGCCCGACGGCAAATTGGCAGACGAAGATGCAGTCTTCGTACACAACTCATTGGGTTTAGATGGCGATCCTTTAAAGGCGTCGACCATCATCGTCACCGCCTCGGCGTTGCGAGAACGCCTCAAGGGTCTCAGCGAGCATGACCCCGTAGGCGATATTAAAAAAGCCGTAACAACCGCGGGGAAAGGGAAAGACGTCCTCCTTCTCGAGGGCGGCGCTAGCCTGCGAGAGGGCTATGCCATGGGGCTTTCTAACTTGTCCATCGCGGAAGAACTCGGCGCGCCGGTGCTGGTGATTGTTCCCTTTAGAAGTGAAATGTGTCTCCTAGACGATGTCCTCGCCGCACGTTTTCGCCTGGGCGAGCAACTCCTGGGCGTGCTAATAAACCGGGTTCCTGAAACCAATCGCTCTTTTGTCGATGAATATGCTCTCCCTTATCTCAAGGTGAAAGGCATCTCTGTTATTGGAGTCCTGCCGATCGTACCCCGGCTCTCCGCACTCAGCGTTGGGGAATTCGTAGAATTGCTCACCGCTGAGGTGCTTACAGAAGGGCTGGATCCAGACGCCCTAGCGGAAACGCTGACCATCGGCGCGATGACGGCTGATGCTGCGCTCTCCCGTTTCCGCCGCTATAAGAACAAAGCCGTCATCACCGGCGGAGACCGGACGGATATTCAACTCGCTGCGCTAGAAACTTCGACCGTCGTTCTCGTTCTTACCGGCAATCTACGGCCCAGCCCGCTAATCATCAAACAAGCAGAGAGTCTCGGTGTCCCGATCTTGTTGGTAAAAGAAAACACAATGGAGACGATAGAGATCATCGAGGGGTCCTTAGGGAAGACTCGCCTGGGACAACCGGAGAAGATGGAGACCTTCCTAAACCTGATTGCTGAAAACGCCGATATCCCCAGGATCTACAAAGAACTCGGACTAAAATGAATCTTGTGTCATCAGATCGATAATGAACCAGAGCGATCACCGCGCTAACGCAATTAGGAGCAAATAGAGAACTCACTCCGAGCAGGAATCACATACCCAAGCGGCAGGAGAGGTGATCGCTTCAATCTGGTTTCACAGTGACAGACTAAAAAGAGACGGACATGATAAAGGGCTGCCCAGATGCCTCTCTTGGGACAGCCCTTTTCAACTTCCCGCTGATTTATTAGTGGTGCTACAAGGCTCTCAATTTCTACCCGATCGACTCAAGCTCAACCTCAAGTCGTGCAATCTCAATTCGTAATTCCGAGGCCATCTCCGCTAGCAGATTTCTCCCGTCTCTTTCTGCTATGCTGGCCTCGAGCATCAATCGAACGGTATGGGAGTTGATTAATTCCTGTAATTGCCTTTCCAGGGTTGAGATTACCCGATCGAGGCGTACGATCTCGGCTTTCAGATCCGTAATAATTTGCTCGCGCGTCTTGGTCGCGGGTGCTTCCGGGCGGTCTGGTTTCTGTGCTAGCTTTTTCATTGCCGATAGATTTTGCGCAGCATATGCATCATTTATCTGCGCCATCACCTTCTCCCGCCGGCGCTTCTCTTCAGGGTCGGTGACCAAATCCGGATGGAAGCGTTTGGCCAGCGTGCGGAAAAGTTGCTTGAGTTCCATCCTCGTTTCTTCGGACACTGTTGTTTCCGCTTGGGGTTCAGGAGGCTTCTTGGGTGGTGCCCAGGTCCGTCGAAATTGCTCAGCGGCATCAGCGTGAAAATCGGGTGAATCCGCACGATCCCCCCATTGCGCTTGGTGAGCGGCACGCAAGCGAGCTTGTTCTACTTCTGCTTCTAGCGAAATTAAGCGCAGTTGGAGTGATCCAACCTGGACCTCATATTTGCGTTCGAAACGCTCTAAATCCGCTTGTGTGTCGGAGATCTCGAACTGAAGTTGCGCAACCCTCTCCTGCCTTTCAGCTACATCTGCTTCAAGACTTCGTAAATCCGAGTCCCCCGCTCGGTCAAGGGCTTGTTTGAGGGATCGCCTATCTCGCTTCTGGAACATTAATTGCCTCGCTGGTCATACTCGCCGCTGTCCATGCGCTCTGGAAAGCCATTCGCGCATTTGACCTACATTCGTAGTGTGATTGTGCGCTATTAAATCACCGTTTGGCGAGTTACGAAATTCAGATTAAACCCCGTTATATTTATTGGAAAAAGGTGCACCTGGAGAATCGTTTGCGCTTATGGCTTTGGATGTTGCTTCCAGGTGCCTTATCGCAAGGATCGCGGCGTTCGGCGGGACATTCGTGAGGCGTAATATCCCAACGCTCCTGCGGAGAGCAGCAAAAGCACACCCAGAAGGCCTAAAACTGTCGATCGTCCCCCGTCATCGGCCCCGAGCGAGCCTCCAATTGAGGAGCTCGGTTGAGCTCCAAATTGGAGATACTTGATATCTCCTGGTTTTAGAGATACGGGTACATTCAAGCCAGTTGTTGGGTTGTACTCTGGAGGAACTGCTGCACTGACATTGTAATCACCGTTTTTTAAATCAGGGAAACAATGGCCGACGGGATCCTCCTCTTCGCTCAGATCCTCCGTAGTAACTTCACCGGCGACGATACCATTGACGTCAGCAACACTAAGCTGTCCACCCGCGAGTGGTAGCTCTCCCTCGTCAAGCCGTCCGTTGCCGTTCTCATCCATGAAGAGCATTATGCAAATTTCAGCGACACCGACGACCGGCGTCGGCGTCAATAGATCCGCTGTTGGCGTCGCTTGAGCGTCGAACGGCGACGTGGTCGCAACCACCGGGCCTCCTACACCCAGTTCGAGCTCCATCCCTTCAGTTATATAATCTCCTGGTTGAATACCGTTCATCGCCATGAGTTCTTCAAGTGTGATCCCAGCAATAGCGGCAATGCGCCAGAGTGAGTCGCCCGACTGGACGATATAAATAATCTTTCCATCCTGGCGCGGGGTGGGAGTGAGGAAAGGAGTGGGTTGGAGTGCAGGTTTGGAGTTGTTCTCGGCGCGAACCGTTGCACTTGGATACGCTATCCAAAGGAAGCCCGCCAAGATACTCAAAAGGAGCATGAGATGTTTTAGCTGTCGCGTCATCACTTTGAAGACCTTGTAAAAAAGCTTATACCATTTTGATATCTTAGGACAGAGCACCGATATGTGGTTAGACTCGAAACTTTAGCAGCCCGACTTTTAGTAAAAAATCAAGGTATAAAGGCCCGGGCATTATCCTAAAGAGCAGAGCAATCCTTGATGGCGGTCAGTTATGGCTTGATCTCAATATCGCACTTCTCCAGCCATTCTTTACCGCCTGCTTGGAACATGCCCATTACTCCTCCCATCACATCATCCACTCCCTCGCCGAAATCCTCAGTCTCGATTTGGCCTAAGGCACCTTCTGCCTCTACCATATCCACAAACATCTCGTCGAAGGAAAGCCCATCACTCACTGCCCAAATAGCGAATTGCAGCCCAAATTGATCTAAGAACGCAAGGGGGTCAACTTCGATGTCTGCCAATTGTTCATTGCAGATGCATTGTGCAAATTTGAGCAGGTCCCCTGTCGCCATAACCCCAATTTGGTAGGTTGAACCAGTTTCTGGCACATCGTTGCTGCTGTCGATGCAAATCACGTAAGGTGTAAAGTCGGTACTCTCACCTGGAGGGATAGTTGCGGAAGATTGCTGGATGACCATGAACCGCTGCTCGGCACTACCTGGAGACGGATAAAAGATCAGTCCACACGGAATAGTTACCAACAGTTCATTGGTAATGGGGTTGGTTATTTGGACTGTCAGGATGCGGCCGGTGGTATCCCCATCTGATGTGGAAACAACATTGTCAAGCACTGCTTCACCAAGCTGGAAGGAATCTGGTTGTTCCGCCTCCGCGGTTGTAGCAATGTCACCCTCCGAGGTTCCTTTCCCTTCCGGCAGAGGCGGCTGTTTAGTGGGAGATAGTGGTATGTTACAGGCAAGGGTGGCGCTAATGATGAAGAGCGTGACCGTGGCGATTGGCAATGACCTTATTACCGTCGGCACTTGAATCCGATCAGTCGCACGAACGGTGCCACATTTGAATACAGATCTAGAATTAAAGGTGAATTTAGTCAGAGTAGATCTTCGTTTCCACATGGTACCTCCTTCTCCTCTGCTATAGAGGAGTACATCACCCATCACACGGAGTCGATATTCAATAGCAGCGGATCTGAGGTGATGCCCCTGTGGAGGGTTGTTTCCATATGCAATTTGGAAGCAGCTTGTCCATTATTATAGAGCGTTCTTCGATTATAGCCGCTTCGGGGTTCAACGAACAGTAGCGATCGCGATTTACAACCCGCTACTCGGGGAGTATCGCCTGCGAGTTATGCGACGCATTCTTCCCCATGCTATACTCCCTGCGAGGTGTTGCATGCCGCTTGATATCGTCATCGGATCGCAATGGGGGGATGAGGGCAAGGGTCGGATTATCGACTTACTCGCCAGGGATGCGGATATCGTCGCCCGCTTTAATGGCGGGGACAACGCCGGTCACTCCGTTACTGTTGCCGATCAACTCTTCAAACTGCACCTGATCCCCTCGGGAATCATCCAACCGCATACGATTTGTGTAATGGGAGCGGGGATGGTTGTGAACCCTCAGATTCTGCTCGAAGAGATTGATCATCTTTCCCATCTTAACATCGACGCCTCCCCACAGCGTTTAAAACTCTCTTATGCAGCCCACCTGATCACACCAGCGCATACAGCCCTGGATGGCGCCGAGGAAAGCGAGAAGGGGCAGGGGCAGTTAGGCACAACCCGCCGCGGCATCGGTCCGGCTTATTCAGATAAAGCCACCCGGATCGGTTTACGTGCCGAAGACCTGCTAAACGAAGACCTGCTACACCAGAAACTCGATAGGATCTTGGATCATGCCAATAGATCGCTCGAGCACGTTTATCACCAAGAGCCTCTCGATAAGGAGCAAATTCAGCACGCATTCCAAACCTATGCTGATCGACTGCGGCCCTACATTACCGATGTGGGTGCGCTTGTACATGACGAGATAAGTCGCCATGGAACCGTACTGGCGGAGGGAGCCCAGGGCACCCTGCTCGACCTAGATCACGGGACATATCCCTTCGTGACCAGTTCTCACCCTACCGCCCCCGGTGCGCTGCTCGGCCTCGGGATCGGTCCGCAACATATCCGTCGGATCATCGGCATCACCAAAGCCTTCCAGACCCGCGTTGGTGAAGGGCCATTTCCGACGGAGGCATCAGGCAATACAGCTGCACGATTACGGGGCACTGGAGAACATCCATGGGATGAGTTTGGAACCACGACGGGGCGCCCGCGGCGCTGTGGGTGGCTGGATGCTGTTCTTCTCCGCTACACAGCCCGCATCAACGGTTTCACAGAAATCGCGCTCACCAAGCTCGACATACTCTCATCCATCGATCCACTGAATATTTGTGTGGCCTACCAAAGAGGGGAGCAGCAATTCAAGGACCTCCCTCAGGGACCAGCAGATCTCTCCCCTTTCAGCCCCGTTTTGGAGCCCCTCAACGGTTGGGAAGATGATCTCACTCAGATCAGATCCTGGAACGATCTTCCATCTACGGCGCAGTTATATATCGAGCGCATTGAAACCCTTACCGGGTTATGTGTTCGGCTCATCTCGGTTGGCCCCGAGCGCGACCAGATCATCGACAGATCGCTTTCCGAGCAAGAACCCACATAACTCTGGCTTAGTAACATTTGAACGCTTCCGATATGCACAGCGAGACCCTTATGGACCGGTGGGATATCGCTCTACCCTCGTTGATTATTAACTCCCTCTTCGACAAACCATAGAATTACCTACCTTCGAAGGTTCACTTTCAGGCTTACCCTATGCGAATTCCACCTTCGGTTATAATCCTCGCCATGCGCAGAAACCGGCTTCGATCCTTTTTATGGGTGTTGATTCCCCTGGGTTCCATCATCACCCTGGGCATAATTGCCTACCAGCTACCAATTGTCCAAGAGAAAGTTGATTGGCGTATCTCCGAGTTTCAGGCTCGCATTAAATATGCGATCTCACCCCCAGAGGAAGCTGTCTTCACCCCTAACCCCACCGTCGTCGCCATGGTCCAGAGCACACTCGAGTCTTTCACGCCGACCGCTACAATCACACCCAACAGCGCCCCCACCACAACCCCGACGGTTACACCAACACCGAGTCCCGTTCCAACAGCAATCCCCCAAAGCGTGCAGCTCACAGGTGTCCGCCACGAATACCAGAAATGGAACAATTGCGGTCCAGCCAACCTCTCTATGGCGCTTTCCTTCTGGGGTTGGGACGGCGACCAACGACCCATTGCAGAGTTTGTCAAACCCAATCCTCGTGATAAGAATGTCATGCCATACGAAATGGCGAATTTTGTCGAGGGTGGGACGGGGTTGAGGGTGATCATCCGGGTCGGCGGAGATATCGAACTACTTAAAAGTTTCATCGCTGCCGGCTTTCCTGTTCTGGTCGAGAAGGGGTTTGAAGGATCAGGCTTCAGTGGTTGGATGGGGCATTATGAGGTCCTCTCTGGCTACGATGACGAAAAACAACTCTTCACTGCCCAAGATTCTTACATCATGGCCAATCTCCCTATCGAATATGACAAACTCGAACTCTATTGGCGCCACTTCAATTACACCTACATCATCATCTACCCCGCGGACCGAGAGTCAGAGGTTTTCTCATTGCTCGGACCGCACGTGGATGAGACTTACAATTTCCAGTATGCAGCCCAACTTGCCTCCGACGAGATTTTCCAGCTCAGCGGGCGCTCCCTGTTTTTCGCCTGGTTCAATCGGGGCACAAATTTAAAAGCCTTGCAGGACTATGTCGGAGCCGCTGCCGCCTATGATGAAGCCTTCCAGATCGATGCTGAATTGGCCGTCAGCGACCCGGAACACAGAGCATGGCGAATGCTTTGGTACCAGACTGGTCCTTACTTTGCTTACTACTACACTGGACGCTATTATGATGTGGTCAACCTGGCAAACTTCACCATTAACAATATGAGCGAGCCATCGGTCGAGGAGAGCTTCTATTGGCGAGCTCTGGCACGAGAGGCCCTGGGAGATGTCGCTGGAGCAATCGAAGATTTCGAGAGGGCTTTGAACTGGCATCCTGACTGGGATCCGGCGCTCGATCAACTCAGACGGCTCGGCGTAAGCTCCTAAAGCAATCCACTATGATGACCCAAGCAGCTGCGCCCGACACAAACACACGCACGACTCGCATTGCCCGTTCAACACTGGTCGTTATGGCTGGGATGGCAGCATCGATCGTGGTCGGACTGATCCGGCAGCGGGTTATCGCAGGCAAATTTGGCACCTCCGCGGCTCTCGACGCCTACTCTGCCGCAAATGGCATTCCCGAACTGCTCTTTACCATGCTCGCCGGCGGAGCGCTCGCCTTCGCCTTCATCCCCGTTTACTCCGAATTACTCGGCAAAGAACAGTCGGATGAGGCGAATAACCTGGTCGGTCAGGTTATCTCTACGATCCTCCTCCTGACGGGTATCGCAGCACTTCTGCTTACGCTCTTCGCATCAACCCTTGTATCCGCCCGCTGGGGGATCGGACCGCACTTTCCCACCGAGGTCCAGCATCTGACTGCGCAGATCATGCGCATCCTGCTCATTTCGACGATCATCTTCGCCGCCAGCAGCATCCTCACCGGAACGCTGCACGCCCACCAGCACTTCTTGCTCCCGGCGCTCGCGCCGACGATGTACAGCCTGGGCATCATCTTTGGAGCACTCGCCCTGGAGCCAAGTCTGGGGATCTTCGGTCTGGCATGGGGAGCTGTGATCGGTGCCACACTCCACCTGCTCATACAGGTTCCGGGCTTGATCCGCCATCAAATACACCCTCGGTGGATGCTCGGCTGGAACAACCCAGCGCTGCAGCGTGTTGCCATTCTCATGGCGCCGCGCGTGATCGACTTGCTTATGGCCCGCGCCAGCATTGATTGGATCAATTCCAACATCGGGTCAGGCCTTGGCGAGGGACGGGTTTCCGCCCTCCGCTACGCGTTCCAACTGATGAATACACCCTGGACTCTCATCGGTACGGCGATCGGCATAGCCATCTTTCCCACACTCGCCGTGCTCGCCGCTAAAAGGGAATTCAAGGCTCAGCGAGCGGCAATCAGCGGAGCTTTACGCGCCATCCTCACGCTCGCCCTTCCAGCAGCTGTCGCCCTGATTGTCCTTGGTCGTCCTGTCATTCAACTCCTTTTTGAGGGAGGCGAGTTCACAGCCGAAAGCACAAACATGGTCTTCTTCGCACTGCAATTCTACGCGCTGGCACTCATCAGTCAATCCATGCTCGAAGTCGTCGTCCGCGCTTTTGCCGCTCAGAAGGATACCCTCACGCCGCTCCTTGTCTCCTTCTTCACGACCGCACTCAATATTGGCTTGGCGATCTTCCTCTCGCGACCACTCCTACAGGGTGGACTCGAACATGGCGGCTTGGCACTTGCGAATGGCATCGCCGTTGGCATCGAGGCACTGATCGGGTTAACGATCCTTCATCGCCGCTGGCGCATTGTGGATGTCCGCCGCATCCTCGTCGACGCGGGAAAAGCCACAATCGCCGCGCTGGCGATGGGCGCCACCGTTTTGCTTCTTGATCGCTTTCTTCACCCGGGACCCTTGCTTTTGCTCCTGGGTGGCGGATTTCTCGGATCAGTTGTCTACTTTGGAACGGCTCTTATGCTCGGGATTAGAGAGATTCGCACCTTGCCTCTGGCTTTGATCCAGTTCCTGCGCCGCCCCGAGGATGCCCCTGCTGCCTGAACCCGACTTCCGCAAATGGATGCCAACATAAATAGGATCAACCCATCTACACCTGATCCTCACCGCAATAGCGGGCTCAGGCGTCCATCCAAGATGTCTTCGTGCCAGAATAGATAAATTACGCTTGCCCACGCCTTATGAATGAGGGTTAAATTTATTGGAGATGAAGGCCACGCGTGCGGTTAAATGAATAGAAAAAGCGCCGGTGTGCTATCTGACGAATTCGCCACCAGATCACACACGACGCTCTAGGTTTCAGTTTGTGTTACTGATCAGGAGCCAGATTCCCCACTCCCAGCAGGTTAAGTCTTTTACTCCTTCACGTATGGCTGTCCATCCGCCGCTGGCATTTGGCCTCGGCCGACCACGCCGGCGAGGATGATCATCGTCGCCACATAGGGCGCCATCCCCAAGAGCTGCGAAGGTATTTGCACCCCCAGGATCGCAAGCTTTGAGGCCATCGAGTCGGCAAACCCGAACAGTAAACCGGCGCCAAATGAACCGAAGGGAGTCCAGTTTCCGAAGATCATAGCCGCCAGTCCGATGAAACCGCGCCCGGCAGTCATAAGCTCATCAAAACGTCCCACCGAACCTAACGTGAAGTAGCCACCCGCGAATCCCGCCATCATCCCACCCAGGATGACCGCCATATAGCGTGTGCGGAAGACGTTGATCCCGAGCGTATCTGCCGCTTTTGGATGTTCGCCTACCGAACGCAGCCGTAGTCCCCAGCGGGTGTAAAAAAGCCCAATATGGAGCACGATCATGAAAATGAACATGGCGTAAATGAAGATATTGTTGTTAAACAGGATTGGTCCCAAGATCGGAATCTTCGAGAGCAATGGGATTTCTATGGGGGTGAAGATCCCCGGATCATTTAAGGACTGATTGACCTGCATGAATTTTGACGAGATGAAGGAGGTGATGCCTATGGCAAAGATATTGATTACAGTGCCGGAGATGATTTGATCAGTCAGGTACTTGATCGAGAGAATAGCATGAACCAGACCGAGAGCGGCTCCCGTAAGAACGGCGGCGAACAAGCCAACCCACAAACTCCCAGAGATACTTCCGACAAGCGCTCCGACCATCGCCGCCGCAAGCATCATGCCCTCAATGGCGATGTTGACCACGCCAGCCCGTTCACACAGAACACCAGACAGCGCTCCAAGCGTGATGGGCACAGCCTTGCTCAGCGACGTATTAAGCAGACCCGCCAAGTTCAGCGATGTATCGGCTGCCGCCCATGCCAGAAAGCCGAAGATGAACAAGCCCGAAACGATCGCGAGCACCAGATTTGTTCGGCTCCCAAAGCCACGAACAAGTTGTATCCCACCCAGAAACGCACAGACAATTGCCAACGTATTGAGTGTCGCCAGCGTTGGCATCTGCCAATCAGGAAGACTCGACTCAACACCTCCAGGAACGAGCCTGAATGTCGTTATCACGCCCGCCTCGCTAGATTGACTGAAGAACAGCCAGATCGCCGCCGCGAGCCCCAGGAAAACCAAACCCATCACCCGCTGCCGGGTAGGTTTCACAGTCTCTATTTCACGCTGCACAGCCGTTGATGCCATACTCAGTCGCCTCCCCAGCCGCGTATCGATATGCCTTCTTCCTCAACTTCCGGCTCACGCAGACGATAGATCGTACGTATGATCGCCGGCGCGGCGATAAATACAAGAATTAAGGCCTGCAATACGGTGATAATGTCGATCGGGATCTGGGAGACAACCATCATTCTCGTAGCACCGTTACGCAGCGTTCCAAACAATAATGATGCGAAGACAACACCCAAAGGGTGGCTCTTCCCTAGCAGGGCAAGAGCGATGCTGTCGAAACCATAGCCCGAGGAGAACGCCATCGCTAAGTTGTGGTTAAGCCCCAGCACTTCATTCGTGCCGGTCAATCCGGCTAATGCTCCCGAAAGGGACATGGCGAGGATTGTAGTTCCCAGGATACTCATCCCAGCGTAACGGGCGGCGTTCGGGTTGGCACCCACCGAGCGTAGTTCAAAACCCCATTTTGTCCGAAAAAGGAGCCAATACACCAGCCATGCCACAACGAGCGCTATGAAGAAACCCAGATGGAACCGGATCGGTGGACCGAAGAACTGTGGGAGCATGGCGCTTTCCTGGATAGTGGGGCTGACGGGGTTGAACGAATCAGGCCGCATCATCGGACCGCTCAGCAGCCAGTCACTTATACGAAACGCGACGTAGTTCATCATGATCGTATTGATCACTTCATGCCCGCCGGTCTTCACCTTAAGCCAGCCGGGGATAAAACCCCACAAAGCCCCGCCTAATGCGCCAGCGAGTAATGCAAGAGGGATGTGAATGATCGCCGGCAACCCTGTGATCGAATAGCCCACAAAGGCCGCAAATATCGCCCCAATAGTGAGTTGCCCTTCCACCCCAATGTTGAACAAGCCAGCGCGGAAACCTAGTGCGACCGCCAGGCTTCCAAAGATATAAGGTGTGCTAGCGACAAGACTCTCGAGGAAGGGGTTGAATGCCCGTCTGATTGCAAGATTATCCCCGCTTTGGAAAGCAGCTATTATCCGGGCGGGATCTCCAATCGATCCTGTAAAGAGCGCTGTGTAGGAAATCCGGACTTCCTCCCACGCGGCCCCCAAAGCCGCAAGCGGCGATTGCGCCCAGGCAGTGTAGACGTTTTCGGAAGTCGCGGCGATTAATATCGCCCCCAACACCAGACCACTGAAGACAGCCAGAGCAGGTATTGCCAAAGTTTGCCCAAGTCTTCGCCAAGATGACGATCTGCTTGCGGGTCTGTTATTGAGCTCCTCTAGCAGGATCTCGCCCGTGCCTTTTTTCTTGGGTGTTTGTTTCTCGTCCAATTAAGAACCTCACTGCTAATTCGATTTCTCAGCCGACCATTTCTTGGGTTCCGCCTCTTTATCCTGTGGAATACCCGCCATGAGCAGTCCGACTTGTTCCTTGGTGGCCTTCTTGCCGGGCAGGACATCCATAATTTGCCCTCTATACATAACCGCGATGCGGTCGGAAAGTTCCATAATCTCATCTAACTCGGGCGAGACGAGTAAAACCGCCACACCCTCATCACGCTTGTCAATAATTCGCCCATGGATAAATTCGATCGAACCTACATCCAACCCTCGTGTGGGCTGCGAGGCGATTAATAGTTTGATTGGACGCGAGAATTCGCGTGCTACAATCAATTTCTGTTGGTTTCCTCCAGAGAGAGAACCCGCGGATGTTTGTGGACCGGGGGTGCGGATGTCAAATTCTTGAATCCGTTCCACAGCCGATTCAACAACCGCCTCTTGTCTCATCACCACACCTTGCGTGAAGGGAGGCAGGTAATAGGTATTCAGCACAAGGTTGTCAGCCACAGGGAAGGGGAGGATCAAACCGTCTCGCTGTCGATCCTCGGGCACATGCGCGACGCCTAATTCAGTGATTTCACGCGGGGCGGCTTTTGATATGTCATCGTCCAAGAATTGAATCGTGCCATCTTGTGAAGTACGCAGCCCAGTGAGCGCTTCCACGAGTTCGGTTTGCCCATTACCTTGGACACCGGCGATGCCAAGAATCTCACCGGCATGGACATCGAAACTGATCCCATTCACCGCAACCCGATTGCGGTCATTGAATACGACTAAATCGTCGACTTTCAATACCGCATCACCGACCTTTGGCGGTTTTTTCTTTACGCCGAGTTGAACCTCACGTCCCACCATCATCTCCGCCAACTTGCTGCGGCTTGCTTTCTTCGGAGTCGTCGTGCCTACGATCTTACCCCGGCGAAGGACGGTAATATGATCGGCAACTTCCATCACTTCGCGCAATTTATGCGTGATAAAAATGATCGATTTACCCTGATCTGTCAGCGAACGCATAATCTTGAAAAGCTCATCCGCCTCCTGCGGGGTCAACACTGCCGTCGGTTCATCGAAGATTAAAATATCGGCCTTACGATAAAGGAGTTTTATGATCTCGACGCGCTGCTGAACGCCTACTGCGATGTCCTCAACATAAGCATCGGCATCCACTTCCAGGTGGTACTTTTCCGAGATCTCATGGATGCGCTGTGCTGCGGATGTGCGATCCAGAAAATCGCCATAGCGGAGCGACTCCTCACCGAGCATCACGTTCTCCGTCACCGTGAAAACGGGGATGAGCATGAAGTGCTGATGGACCATGCCGATACCTTGGGCGATGGCATCTCCCGGATCGCGAATCGCTACCTTCTCGCCACGGACGATCACCTCACCCTCATCAGGTTGATACAACCCGTAAAGGATGTTCATCAGCGTCGTCTTACCGGCGCCATTCTCGCCAAGTAAGGCGTGAATTTCGCCTTCATTCAAGGTCAAATCAATATGATCGTTTGCGAGGACACCAGGGAAACGTTTCGTAATGTCGCGAAGTTCGAGGACAGGCTCCATGATCACTTCACCATAGCGTTATTGAAGGAGGGACAATTGAGGCGTGATTCTACCATTCTTACTAAGATGTACAAACCGGTAGTATCTCCTCTTCCCCTCGCATATTCGGAGTGAACATCTACGTCTATAGCCCCAATCTCGGAATAACCGAGATTCGAGATTGTCAACTACCGTATGATAATCGTTGGGGCAGACATAAGCCTGCCCCAGCAATTCGAAGTACTTGTGATTTCTTGGGCGAATTAATTACTCCGCCTGCTACGGGGAGGTCGCGATTTCGCCCGCGATGATCTTGGTAGCCAAGTCATCGACCTCTGCCTGGAGATCTGCCGAGACCATGCCCGCCAGCTCGTGGTAGTCGGCGAGGCCTACGCCACCGTTCTCGAGCGTGCCCATGATCAGGCCCGCTTCGAAGGTGCCGTCGACGACCGATTTGATAGCTTCGAAGGTCGTCACGTCCATGAACTTCATGACCGAGGTAAGCGTGATGTCGGCGTACGCCTCATTCACTACTGCCCAGTCGTTATCGACACCAACGAGGTAAACGCCTCCGCGCTCCTGCGCAGCGGCTGCCGTGCCTAGTCCAACCGGTCCGGCCACTGGCATAATGATGTCAACACCCTCATCCATGAGCTGCTCGGCCATCAGACGACCATCTTCGAGGCTCTCGAAGTTGTTGGTGAAGAGACCCGTCTGCGACCCAATGTCCCAGCCGAGAACTTCCACACTCGTCCCATGAACTGAATTGTAATGAGCTGCACCCAAGGCAAAGCCGTCCATGAAAATGGTGACGGTTGGTATCTGGATGCCACCGAAGGTGCCCAGTTTGCCGGTCTCGCTCACCCCGGCCGCCAGGTAACCCGCCAGGAAGGCGGCTTCGTCGGTCTGGAAAGCCTGCCCCTGAAGGTTCGGAGCCTCCAACCAACCAACATCAACGATCGAAAAGAACACATCCGGGTTGGCATCAGCGGCGGCTTGAGTGGCGTCCGCGAGGAGGAACCCGACCGGGATAATCAGGTCACAACCCTCCTCGAGGAAGGCGTTGAGGTTCTTCTCGTAATCGGTCTGCTGCTGTGACTCGAGGTACTTGCCCTCAATCCCGAGTTCACTCACTGCATCCTCGACACCCTTCCATGCTGTGGCGTTGAAGGACTTGTCGTCGATACCGCCAGTATCCGTTACCTGGCAGGCCTTTATCACGGGTTCATCGGGCGCGGCTGGAGCACACGCTACGAGCACAAACGCTGCGATGATGAGAAGCGACAGAACGGCAACTATCTTCTTCTGCATAGTACATTCCTCCATTTGAATGTTGCGGCGCGGACGATCAATTCTTCTCCTAAATCACCCCTTTCACAAACGCTAACATTGCCGCAGTGTTACATTAGATTTGTGACCTTCGCAATGATAGCATGAGACATCGCTTGTTGCAATGAGTTACCACTTCCGAGCAAGATGATTTATTGGGTTGCTGCAGTGATGATGATCGATGATCACACCTGCTCGCCTGGCGGTGCGAGATCGCCATAGTCAAGGACTTCTCTTGGCTGCGAGCCGCTCTTCGCGGGACCGATGATGCCGCGCTCATCGAGTTGGTCCACAATCCGTGCGGAGCGAGTATATCCGATCCGCAGATGGCGCTGCAACAGCGAAATTGAAGCGCGCCGCGCCCCGCGAACGACCGAAACAGCTTCGTTAAAGAGTGGATCGAGGTCATCATCTTCTTCAACCATCTCGTCCCATAGCGGCGCCTGTTTTAGATCGACGTCCGGCGGAATACGCTTAACGGGTGTCGGGGGCTGTTCATCGATCTCATCTTCTAAGTTGGCGACCTTCCAGTATTGGATTAATCGGTTTAACTCATCCTCAGAGACAAACGCCCCCTGCATACGAATTGGTGCCGCCGCGTCTGGTGCTTGAAAGAGCATGTCCCCTCGCCCGAGGAGTCTTTCCGCTCCCGGTTGGTCCAGGATGACACGGCTGTCGACGGAGGATGCCACCGCGAAGGCAATGCGTGCCGGGAAGTTGGCTTTAATCAGGCCAGTGACAACATCCACGGATGGACGCTGTGTGGCAATGACCAGATGAATGCCCGTCGCGCGTGCGAGCTGCGCTAGGCGAGTGATCACCATCTCCGTCTCATGGGGCGCCAGCATCATAAGATCTGCTAGCTCATCGATGACGACGACGATGTAATGCATAGAGCGTCCCCCAGATTGTTTCACGCGCCGGTTGTAGTCACCGATATTTCGCACCCCCACTTGGGCAAAAAGATGATAGCGGCGGTCCATCTCGCGCGAGACCCATTGGAGGGCAGACACCACACGCTCCAATTCGACAACCACTGGAGCCATAAGATGAGGAATGCCGTTAAAGTATGTTAATTCAACCCTCTTCGGATCAACCATGACAAACTTAAGTTCATCGGGTGTGTTTTGAAGAAGTAGGCAGGAGATGATGGCATTAACGCATACTGATTTGCCCGATCCCGTTGTGCCCGCGATAAGCAGGTGCGGCATCGCCGCCAGGTCCGCAATGACTGACCCACCTGACACATCTTTGCCCAGCCCTAGCTTGAGCATGGAGCGTATTTTTTGAAAACTCTGCGCTTCGATCACGTCACGCAGCGCAACCAACGAAACCTCGGTGTTGGGCACCTCGATGCCAACGTAACCTTTACTGGGCACAGGCGCTTCAATCCGAATCGAGGGAGCTGCAAGCGCGAGAGCAAGATCATCCGCCAGAGCCGAAATCTTACTCACTTTAACCTTCGTGCGTCGTCCTCCACGTCCTTCGATAAAATCGGGTTCAACCCCAAATTGGGTGATCACTGGACCGCGATTGATCTCGACAACTCGCGCGGGAGCACCAAATACTCGCAGTGTCTCTTCGATCAACCGGGCGCGTTCACGGTCGAATGTCTCATCCGCTCGGCTTGCCGCTCCCGGCTCGAGTATCTCTGCCACATCCGGCAACACCCACTGCCGCCGCGAAGTTTCATCTACCGCTTCTGCCTGGAGTGATGATGGCAGGTCCGTTCCTTGTTGAGGTTGAGCCGCTTCCGGTTGAATCGATGGCGTTGTGCCAAGTGGATGCGCAGGGATGTCTGCAGTTCGCGCACCCACCTTGGGTTGAGATGCCTTTGGGATGCTCGTAAATTGCTGGCGAACCCAATCCCAGCCCTTTAGCGCGAAATCCACTATTTCAGGAAGTGAGATCCCGATTAGAAAAGTGATCGAAACAAGCAGCCAGGCGACGATGACAACAATTGCTCCACCAACACCAAGACTGCGAACCAGAAGAGCATAGATTGCAGCGCCGATGATCCCTCCACCGCGGCCATCTTTCGCAATCGCCTTTCCTATCTCAAAGGTCGTCGCGCCCAGCAGTGCATGCATGAGAACCAGGGCGAGCAGGAAGAACAAAGCCGCGCCCACAATCTTCTCTGGTTCAATCCCCGGCAAGCGGCCTCGCATTTTTCTAAATAGAATCCCCACTCCAGCGATGATCAGCGCTAGAGGGACGATGAACATCCCCCAGCCAAAGATCTGTTGAAGCAAACTTACCCAAGCGCTTCCGATTAAACCCTGTTGCGTGGTGAGCAGACTCAGAATCGTCAATAGGCCAATGACGAGTAGAAAGAGCCCGAGAAGATTGGTTTTCCGTTCTCGTGTGAGGATGCCTTGGATTGAAAATACCTCGCCAAGTAAGTTGCGAAGCGAGGCGATGAAATTCCCCGAGGTGCGGTTTTTCGTCGTTTTCTTCCGGCCCTTGGACCTCGAGGTACTCTTGCGTCGACTTCGAGTGGATGTTTTTTTCGCCACGTCCGTCTCCAAGCGTGGCGATTATAGCATAGCGGCCTACAAATGTTCGCACACCATGCTAAAATCTAGCCATGGTGCAATCCCAGCCGGTTGATCTGCTCAATCGTGTCCACTTCCTTCGCCACTTGACGCCCGAAGAACGTATTGAGCTTGCAGAAGTGTTGCCGCGCGAGACGTACGCAGCGGGCGAAACCATCGTAACTCAAGGGGGACATTCCGATTCCTTGTACATCATCCTGGAGGGTGACGTCGAAGTTCTCCAATGCGAGGAGGACGGTGAATGGGTTTCCCTTGGACGCCTTGCTGCGGGAGACACAATCGGTGCACTCGAGATGATCTACCGGCAACCACGCCCGGCGACAGTCCGGTCGGTTGAGCCCACCGTCGTTCTGCGCTGGGATCGCGCCATCCTTACACAATTCATGAAGACTCAGCCGGTGGCGCTAAAAGGCTTACAATTCGTCGCCCAAAGCCACAGACTGGCAAAAAAGCTCCGCTTCTCCTGGCTCAGAGAAGGCGAGGTGATCTACGCTCTTGCCCGGAAACACTCCTTCGTTCTCTTTCAACGACTGACCATCCCTGTGCTCATGCTCGGTGGCGCTTCTGCACTCATCTTGTGGGCGCTTCTGAGCGACGTCGCCATCGCCATGTGGGGCGGATTTGGCCTTGGATTAGCCGGAATCCTCTTCGGTATTTGGCAGTGGTTGGATTGGACCAACGACTACTATATCGTGACCGATCGCCGCGCTGTCTGGTTGGAGAAGGTGATCGGCATTTACGACAGTCGCCGCGAAGCGCCGCTGCATACAATCCTCTCCGTCAGCGTCGGAACGGACATCACGGGCCGCATGATGGGATTCGGGGATGTCGTGATTCGAACCTATACCGGTAAAGTCATTTTCCACAATGTCGGTGAAGCACAGACTATCGCGGCCTTGATCGAAGCGAACTGGCAGAGACAGCGCGCAAAACAGGACCTAACGGACCGCGAGTCACTGGTTGATGCACTTGAACAGCGCCTACAGGGTGAAGAGTTGCAGATCGTTGAGCAGACCATCACTTCGCTGCCAGATGAAACTGATGCTTCTGATACACGCGGATTGGACCGATGGGGATTCAAGGTCCGTTTTGAGGATAAAGACACGATCACCTACCGAAAACACTGGGCTGTCTTACTGCGTGAGATCAGTGCTCCATCCGTATTATTTATGATTGTGATCGTGCTTCTCGGAGCGCGTCTTGGGGGATTGATATCCGTGCTCTCTCTCGGCATCTTCCTGCTCATAAGCATCGCTATGCTGGTGGCGCTCGGTGCTTGGTGGTTATACCGCTATGTAGATTGGGCAAACGACATCTACCAAATCACCGCTCAGCAGATTATCGACATATATAAAAAACCTCTCGCTCGAGAGGAGCGCAAAGTGGCGCCAATTGAGAACATCCTTGGCACGGAGGTTGATCGTAAAGGCTTGATAGGCATCCTGTTAAATTACGGCGATGTGGTCGCGAATGTTGGCACGGCTCAGTTCATCTTCGAGGGGGTTTTCGACCCTGTCACAATTCAACAGGACATCGTCCACGCGCAGGAAGCCCAGATGCATAATAAAGCAGAGCAAGCTCGGTCCAAGCGACAAAGCGAAATGGTAGAATTGTTCGACATTTATCACAACAAATTCACTCAAGGAGACTCCGAAGACGGAGACGGAAATTCTCAGCCCTATGACAATTCGCGAGATCGTTACCCCACCTAACCAGACCCTGCGCAAACGCGCTCAAAAGGTCCACCGAATAACACCTGAGATCGAACAACTCATCGATGACATGATTGAGACGATGCGAGTCGCACCGGGCGTCGGTCTTGCTGCGCCCCAGATAGACGTTGGTTTACGGGTAATCGTCGTCGAGTATGCTGAAGAAAGCGAAGATCCCGACGCTCCGGAAAAACCCCCAAAACTCTATGCGGTAGTCAACCCCGAGATCACACGTACTTCCAAGGAGAGCGTCCTTGGAAACGAAGCCTGCCTTTCTCTCCCCGGGTATTTTGGCGAAGTCGAGCGGAACGAGCGAGTGACCGTCAAGGGTTTGAACAGGCACGGACAGAAATTTAAGCTTAGGGCCAAAGGATGGCTGGCGCGGATCTTCCAGCACGAGATCGACCACATCGAAGGCATTCTCTATATCGACCGCGCCACTCAGGTTTGGCGGATTGAAGAACAGGGGGATGAAGAGCTTCCCGCACCCGTGTAATCTCCCTCCGATCATGCATCCAATTCTTCTCAATCGACCCCATCCTCCAGACATAGCATCAAGAGCCGTCTAATAACGCTTGGCCATCCGCACAGTCTAGATAAGGATCTTCATTCTCTGTCGCGAGTTCCCTCCTGCGAGCTATGCTACAATCTCGGCAGCCATGCATTTGAAACACGTATCCCTGACGAATTTTCGGAACTTTATCCGCCTTGAAACGGATTTTGCGGCGGGTTCTACAATATTGGTTGGCTCTAACGGGCAAGGGAAAACCAGTCTCCTAGAGGCGATTCACTACCTCACAGGGGCAGCTTCTTTCCACACCGCAAGCGATCGCCGCCTGATCAACTTCCTCGCCCTTGAGGAACCGATGCCGTTTGCGCGTCTTGTCGCCGAGGTTGAAACACTGGAGCGCATCCAGCGCATTGAGATTCGCATCGTCATCGAGAATAATTCTCATTCCAACGAGGGCCGCGTGCGGAAGGAAGTGCTGGTCAACGGGATCAAACGCCGTATGCGTGAGTTGGCCAGTTCCTTTACCGCAGTTTTATTTCTCCCCCAGGATTTGCAAATAATCGAGGGCGCGCCCGGCAATCGTCGTCGCTTCTTGGATTCCAGCCTTTCACAGGCGAGCTCAACATATGCGGCCGCACTCTCTGAATACCAAAAAGTGCTCACACAGAGAAATGCGCTGCTGAAAAAATCGCAGGAAGGCCGGAACCCATTGGACCAGTTGACCTTCTGGGATGAGCGATTATGTGATTCGGCGGCATCGCTAATTCGCGGCCGAGCGCTCGCACTGCGTGAGTTGGATCAGCTCGCTGCTCCGCTGCACTTTGAGCTCACCCGGAAAAAAGAAACGCTTCAGCTGGATTACCAACCCTCCTACGACCCCGCACCGCAACCGGACGGGCAGCTGGGATTACCCATCGATACGGTGCTGGACCGTACAGGGATCAGTAGAGATGAAATACGAAAAGGAATGCTGGAGGCGCTTGAGCACAATCGGAGTGATGAAATAGCTCGAGGGGTCACACTCCAAGGACCTCATCGGGACGATTTCAGTCCGCGTTCGAACGGCATCGATCTTCGTTTGTACGGCTCCCGGGGCCAGAATCGCACGGCGATGTTGGCGATGAAACTAGCTGAAATTGAGTGGCTCAAGCAGCGAACCGGCGATTGGCCGATCCTGTTATTGGATGAGGTATTAGCGGAACTGGACATCGAGCACCGAGAAGATCTACTTTCTCACATTTCTTCCGTATCGCAAGCCATATTAACGACTGCTGACATCTCGATGTTCACTGAACCTTTCCAACACCACGCTACAATATGGCAAATTAATGCAGGAACAATCGCCCCTCGATCCAGGTAAACCCCCAGCAGTGAGCCCCCATCCACAACAAGTTGATCAGCTATATAGTAAGCACTCCATTAAATAGTCTTTAGGATATATGGCCGCTGCCGTAATGGATAACGATCGCACTCAGTGGAGTGGGAGCTAGTTGAGCGGCCGCTTTGCGGGGATCCCCGGTTTGCGGGGGTATTTCTCCGGAGTGCGGGCAACCTTATCGACCACAATCAAATAACGGGTTTCCGTGACCCGCGGGAGCTCTACAGGTAGAACCTGTTTTATCTCTCCCCCAAGGACGCTCAGCGCTTTCTCCGCCGAATGCGCTTCAACAGGGCCCGTTTCTCCCTTTTGAACAACAGCTCTACCCCCCAATTTAAGAAGAGGCAGGAGATATTCCAATAAGACCGGCAGGACTGCTACAGCCCTGGCAATTGCCCAATCATATCGCTCTCGATATGCCACCTTCTTTCCTATGCGTTCTGCCCGATCTTGGACAAAATCGACACCGTCCAAGCCAAGCGAACTTATCACGTGGCGGCAGAACTCCATCTTTTTACCAATAGACTCTACAAGTGTCATCTGGAATTGAGGATAAACAATCTTGAGTGGGATGCCTGGGAAACCTGCACCTGTCCCAACATCGATGACATTCCCTGGTGGACGGAATCGCTCAACTTGAAGACATGACAATGAATCAACGAAATGCTTGATATAAATTTCGTTGGGATCTGTAATCGCGGTCAGATTGTAGCGTTGGTTCCAGCTGCGGAGCTCGTTCTCATACCACTGAAAAGCCTTGATTTGCTTAGGCGTAAGGGTTACACCCAATAGATCGCTAGCGGTTCGGTGGAACGTATTATGGTCATTCATTCGGCAGATTAAAGACGTCCCGAATTGATGGGTGTGATCGAATCTCTCCTACCCGCAGACCGCTCTGGTTTAGTATCAGTCGAGTGTCAAATTGGTTAAGATGCTGCCTCTCTTCTGCTGGTAGAACACCCAGTGCTTCGAGCACTGCGATTGTGGCGACAGACCGAGCACGGCTTCCTAAATCTCCATCGAGCACTTTAAGTGCAACGCCCAACGCGGGAGATCCGGGGGAAAGAGAATTGGCCGGAATTCCTATCCCCTGAAATCCCTCCGCACCTCCCTTTGAGAGCAGTTGGATGGAGGTCACCTGCATTAGAAGCGTGTCAAAACGTCCCTCGCCCGAGACCATCTTGGGATAGGCAGTCATCGCATTCACAATCGCTCTGCAACTATCCGCTCTCTTTTTTGAGAACTGCCCTGGATCCATCAAACGGGCATAAGCAGTGGCAGCATTTCGAAGTGGCACGGCAAAATTAGGCGCCGAGCAACCATCGATTCCGACGATAATGTCATCAACTGCCATCGTGACCATTTCGGCAAAGCTATGCAAGATCTGCATCTGTACAGGATGTTCAGGCTCTAGGTAAGTCGAAATCGGCGTATCAAGATAGCGTGCAACTGCTAGCATCCCCGCATGCTTCCCGGAGCAATTGTGGCGAATTGGCGAAGGCTTTTCACCCACCATGATCAACTTCTTGGAAGTCCTGGCATCGAAAGGGGTATGAGTGCCGCACCGCAGGTCCGCCTCGCTGAGCCCAATTTTTCGCAAGACTGAATGGGTGACTTCGATGTGCTCGTCGGTGCCGGCATGCGAGGCACACACAATTGCCAATTCTTGTTCGCTGAGTCCAAAATGAGCCGCCGCCCCACTTTCAACGAGGGGCATTCCCTGAAATGGCTTGGCGCTTGAGCGGAGAAATGTAACGAGATCTGCGTTTCCCCACGCAGCCAGAATTTCACCGTGCACATTCGCCACGGCCGCTACAACTTGGTGGGATGACTCGACGATTCCGCCCCGCGTGATGTCCACCATCTGCTTATCACTCATCGATTGAAATACTTCCGGGTATTATGCCAGCGCGAATGACGAGGAGGAGCATCATCCATCTAGGCGCCCTCAGTGAAACGCAGCATACTTTGGTCCAACAGTCCGGTTTTTAAACGCTTGAGCACTAAATCTTCTCGCATAGACCGAATGCTGAAATCCCCTATGAGGTCTATTGCGAAGCGCTCAATCTCCTCATTACGGTTCTTGCCTTTCTCCAGCTTCTCGACTCGACTCTGCACTTTTCTCAGAAAACGAGCCATATTATTGATATCCTTGCGATTGATTCGCCCCCCGTAAGATGAGATCAGCGTATACGATTTCATATCGGAACCGCGCAGTTCATCCAATCTATACAGCCATTCCTCAATAGCTGCAACGCCAACATAGGGGGGCTCATCAATGGTCACAGTATCCCCAACAAAAACGACGGATAAATCCGGAATTACCATCCACATGGAGCCAGGACGAGGGCCGGGTCGATGGAGAAAAACAATTTCCTTTCCTCCCATATGGATGACCATTCTCTCGGAGAAGGTTATCTCTGGACTGGCGTTGTTCACCCCTGTAATTCTTTTCAGTTGATCTGCTTCAGCTCCTATCGGATGCGCATTGCCCTTGAAAGTATCCGCCCATTCACGGATGGTTTTAAGGGTCTGTTCTTGCGCAATAGCTGGTATTTTCAAGGTTCTCGACCCTAACACACGGTCAGGGTGAGAATCAAGCATGGCAAGAAATTTGGGGCGTCCACGTTCGATTACCACTTTCCGCCAATCTTTCACATCTTCGGTATGGAGTGGTGAATCAACAAGCAAGAGCCCATCCCCTGTGACAACCAGGCCCAGGTTCACACCGATATATTTATTTTCAAGAAATACTTTTGGGGCTATTTTTTGCATGCTAGCTCCCTAATCTACGGTTGCGGGGATCATTACACTGGGAGCGTAAAGGCAAATGTCGAACCCTTCCCTTCCTCGCTCTCAACCCAGATCCGGCCTTCATGTGCCTCAACCGCCAGGCGGCAGAAAGCCAAGCCAAGACCAAGACCCTTGGGACGTTCCTGCCCCCCAAGTCGGGTGAACTTATCAAAGATACGTTCCCGATCCCTGGGTGATATACCAACCCCACTGTCCTTAACTGCTATTTGCAAATGATCTCCTTTTTGCTTTACCGAAACCTGGATCAAATCGCCTCCCCGGGAGAATTTGATCGCATTTTCCAATAGATTTATCAACACGCGGCGGACCATGTCTACATCCATATGGACCGTGGGCAGTCCATGGGCCAATTCCATTCGCAGCAGCTGGCCTTTCGCTTCAGCTGTCGGATGCACCTCTTCTACGGCTTCTGCAATCAGCGCACCGATTGAGGCATCTGATTTATTAAGGACTGCTTGATTCGCCTCCAGGCGATCGAGATCGAGCAATGACTCGACCAGTCGTGAGGCGCGGCGGCTGGAGCGGGAAGCAATCGATAGAACCGATTGAACCGTCTCATCATCCCCAACCAGAGACTCTCGCAGGACTTCAAGACTTGAAATGATATTCCCCAGCGGTGAGCGCAAGTCGTGAAAAATCATCGAAGTCAGGTCGGAGCGCAGTTTCGAAAGCTCCAGGCGCTCCGTAACATCACGCAGGATCCACTGAAGGAAGGAAGATGCCCCGATATCAATTCTTTTAACATGTACTTCAACGGGTAAGTCCTCCCCCTGTTTATTGATAACTTGACTATCGTAGGAGATCGTTTCTCCAATAGAGAGTTCACTCAAATCTGTAGATAAATAATCCTTATCTATCTCATGGAGACTGGAGATATCCAATCCAAGCAGCTCGGTACGCGGTAAACCTAATATTGTCTCGGCGCGGTTGTTTGCATCCGTTATTTCGCCGGCAAGGTCCGTAATCAGGATCGTGTCAATGCTGTCCTCGAACAGGCTTGCGTATCGTTGGCGGGCAGCTTGAGTCTCTTTGAAGAGTTGTGCTCGAACGATCGCCGTTCCTGCCAGATCTGCGATCCCCATCAGCAACTCTGTTTGCTCGGGTGCCAGGTCACCCCCCCGCGGGTTGATCGCTTCGATCACACCGATTGTTTTATCTTGAACTTGTATCGGCACGCTTGCCATGACCCGAGTTGTATACCCTATAAGTTCATCAAATTTTGGATAGAACCTTGGGTCGGATTGCACATCTGAGACAAACACAGCCTCCTTATGATCAACAACCCAGCCCGCCAGACCCTGGCCCTTCATTAAGCGAAGGCCAACAATCTGCTCAGCACCTCTTCCACTAGCTACCCGGAATTCAAGCTCACCCGTCTCTTCATCGAGCAAAGCCAATGACGCAGCCTCGACTTCGAGACTATCTATGGTACGCTCGGTTATCCGCTGTAAGACCTCGTCGAGATCCAGACTGGCAGTCACTGATCGCGCCGTCTCGGTTAGCGCCGTCATGGATTGGACGCGTCTCTGAATCTCACCGTAGAGCTGGGCGTTCGCAACAGCTGTCGCCGCTTGATCCGCGAACGCGGAAACCAATTCGGCATCCTTTAGACCATACGCGCCAACACGGTGACTGTCCACGTTCAACACACCCACAACTCGATCTCGCACGATCAGCGGAGCACCAATCCATCCCCTGATCATTCTTGATTCTGTAAGTATTCCGCGCTCTACCCAAGTGGATTCTTGTTGGACATCCGTGATGACCATGATCTTGCCAGCCTTAAATACCTCGACTCCCAGCCCACCCTCATCAATCCGCAGCGGATGGTTAAGCACTTCTTTTAAATCAGCAAATCCAATCGCCGCCACCGGCTGCAAATGATCGTCATTGACCATAAATATACTGGCGCTATCGTACTCAATGACGCGGTGCAACTGCTCGAGGACTTGCTCAAAGACGCTTTTGGGATCCAGTGTTGAACTGATCGTTCGCGCGATCTCTTGAAGCGTAGAAGCAAACCGCCTTCTTTCTTGCTCCGCCCGGAACAGATGCGCATTGCTCACGGCGACCCCCGCCTGATCCGCTATAGCTGTTGCCAAGGCAAGATCTTCTTCGGTGAATCCATTCGGTTTGCGTCGCGCCAGCGTTAATGCACCGACAACTAGCTCCCGTGCAAGCAAGGGCACGCTAATCACGGAACGCGGGTCCCCATCTGTTTTTTCATCAGGTTTATGCAGCCACCGTTTGTCCTTGGAAGTGTCTTGTACAAGAACCGCCTGGCGATTCTCCACCACCCACCCAGCCAGACCCTGTTCAAAGGTGTCTCGTAATTGTTCGGCTGAATGGTCATGGACCTTCCCCCCGTAGGCAATGGCCCCTTCTGTCACCTCGCCATCCTCATCGAGCACGAGGATACTTCCCGCGGGTGCCCCTACAGCTTCGAGGGTGAGCTGCAATATACGCTGCAAAAGCTCACGCAGGTCGAGCTGCTCAGTGAGTTCTCGGCTGATCGAGTATAAGAGGTCGAGAGAGGCTTTCGTACGCTCAGTCACAGATCACTTCACATCACGTTCATTTGCTTCAATCCGGTGCCAGTATTGAAGAGGACAACCCGTTCCTCTGGACCCACATCCCCGGCCGCTGCCATTTTACGCAGACCAGCCAGTGTAGCCGCCCCTTCCAGGCAGGCATGGATACCTTCCTTCTGAGCCAACCCGGTTTGAGCTTCAATCAACTCTTCATCGGTTACAGCAATTCCTGTGCCACCGCTCTCACGAATTGCACTCAGCACCAATCGGTCGGCAAAGACTTGAGGAACCCGTATCCCATGTGCTGTCGTCTCTGCTTTTTCCCAAGGGGTGATGCGCGACTCCCCTTTCTCCAGAGATTTCACAACTGGCGCGCAGCCGGTGGGCTGGACACACACCATCCGCGGCCTATCCGGACCGATCCAGCCCATTGCCTCCATCTCAGAAAATGCCTTCCACATCCCAACTAACCCCGTCCCGCCGCCCGTGGGATAGACAATGATTTCTGGCAGGCTCCAATTGAAGGATTCCGCCAATTCATACCCCATCGTCTTTTTACCCTCAACGCGGTAGGGTTCCTTGAAGGTTGAGACTCCAAACCAACCGTTCTCCTCAGTCTGCAGTGCGGCTTGCCTACCCGCCTCATCGATCAAACCATCAACAAGATATAATTCCCCGCCGTGCATAGCAACCTCGACGCGATACTCCATGGGCGCATCCGTGGGCATAAAGACATGCGCCTCGAGACCAGCGCGTGCGGCATAAGCGGCCAAAGCGCCCCCGGCGTTGCCGGCGGTTGGGATCGACAGCGCCTTAGCCCCGAGTTCCTTGGCTCGCGAGACTGCGACCGCAAGCCCTCGAGCTTTAAACGAGCCGGTGGGGTTTCTCCCTTCGTCTTTAACAAATACATCCCCAAGACCCAATTCATCTGCGATACGCGGCACAGGTAGAAGGGGTGAATCGCCTTCACCAAGCGTTAGACAAAAATCATGGTTGTGTACCGGAAGCAGTTCAAACCAGCGCCACAAGCCTCTAGGGCGGCTTGAGATCAGCTCTTTGTCTAAGCTGTCGGCGTAACCTGTCAAATCGTAGCGGCAAAGCAGCGGTGAATCACATTTAATGCATATGGTTTGAAGCTGCTTATGATTATAGAGCGTCCTGCATTCAGGGCATTCCAAACCCGTTAGTTCACTCATGTTTTTTGAGTATAGCATAGCATTCCAACTTGAAACTACATTACATAAGTTCCGATAACCACAGCTAATCTGCCACAAGTCTTGAGGGCACACCCCAATCAAGGCATACGATGTGGTTTAAGTTCATAATCTCGAGGTAAAAGGAACATAAGTGCCAGCACTTACATGCTAGCTCCTTGAAAATTGATGCGAGTTGAATTCTCCTCACCGCCCATCATTCCACGAAGTATCCTCTGCCAGATTCGTTATTAAAAGAAAACGCGCCATTGTGGTGGCGCGCAATAAATACTTTGTCTCTTCTTGATGAGTTTAGTGTTTCGCTGTTTTTAGTTCCCTTCGGAAAACCAATGTGAGGACCGTATTAACGATCCCTACTAGCAGCGCGCCCAGGAAACCTGCCCAGACTTTTTCGATTTCGAAGCCGAAGCCGCTGCCGATCAAGCTGCCAAGCCATCCCGTCAGGTAGAAAAGCAAGGTGTTGATGACCAGCGTGAACAACCCCAGCGAAAGAAGAATCAACGGACACGTTAACAGCTTAAGTATGGGGCCAAGCACCGCGTTAACAATTGCGAAGATCAACGCCATGATCAAATATGCCCACCATTGGGTGCTCTCTGCTTGAATGTAAGGGATCCAGCCGGTGCCCACAGCAAGGTAAAGTGCAAGAGCGTTGATTGCCAGACGCAAGCCAAATTTATCCATAACCACCTTCCCATGGGGATCATACCATAACTAGGTCTCACCGATTCTAAGAACTCGGATTTCCAGCAAAGGCATTTGATCTCAAATCGAGGGCTTTCTATCTACTCGATAAAGATCTCTACTCGTTCACCATCGGCCTCATCCACAATGTCGATGATTTTCCCGGCCATCCCCTGATTCAACGCCTCGGCTAGATCCTCCATAACAGCCTCTTCCTCAATCTCCGGGACGAAACGCGCCCCCATTTTCATACCAATATTAACCAAGCCTATCGGCAGGTTCACTCGCACAGTCTCTTTCCCAGAGTTTAAGTCGCTCACTCGAATGCGCAGCCAACGCGCTCCACCTTCAGTGGCGTCACTCCTATGCTGCTCCTGTTTCTTCAAAGCTCCGAGCAATTGCGCGCCTTCTTCCGCCGTGATCTTTCCTTCGTCGATCATCTTCAGAATTTTTAATCGCTCTTTTGATGACATATCAAATGCCTCCTCGTCTAACCCAGGTAAACTTCAATGCGTTCGCCCGACTCGCCCTCATCAACTTCAATGTAGATCGGTTCGTCAGCTGATAGATTTCCTTCAAGCGCAAGGATCAGATCGTCGATCGCGGTTTTATCCATACCGCCTTTGAACAAACCTCGCCATCGTAAAATGCGCGCGGTGAGACCAAGAGGAAGCGGCAGGCTGATCGCAATCCTGCGTGGCCATTTATCTTCTCCTGTTTTTACTCGTACATGGACCCATGGGGACCGATGCGTGGCGACGGACAAGATCATTGCGACGGCACCAAGCACCTGTAACGGTCCTGCGCAGACCCACCACCACCCGCCTAACTGGCTAAGACCCCATCCCGTGACGCCAATTGCAAATCCAATGGAGAATGGGATCACCCACCAATGCCGCCAACGGCGCGGAAGATCTGGAGCCTCGGCTTTCTGTATGGGTTGAACATCCTCCTCTGAAAGCCGGCGTGCGGCTTCACTGGCGTCAATCTGACCAGCATATAGCTGGTCTAGTATCTCCATACTTTTACAATCGTCATTCATCCCGTATCTCCACTTCTTAAATCGCCGATTCTTCAAGCTCACACGGGGACTTTCATTTCATTATTTACACTCGTTCGATCCAGTTCTCCCTCTCCTTGAGGCACATACTCTTGCCCTCTCAGCAAACCACCTAAGACCCGCCACCAAAAATGATCAGCAAACCGCCCTTTTAGATTCTAAACAACGGCTTTCTCGAGCTTCATCCCCATCCATGTAAGCTCGCGAATAGGCTTGAAACCAAGTCCAATAATTTTTTCCCGGGCGACATCAGACGGATAATCCAAGATGAAGTTGCCCGCCAATGTCGATGATTCTCGCATCGCATACCTAAGAAGGCTGTCTTCCACTTCCCCACGCGAATCCGGCTCCACAACCATCATTAAGCGCCAGAGCCGACGCTCAATCTCAGGCCTAATGCTCACCGCACCAACGAGCCTCCCGTTTTCTTGCCATACCCAGTGCTTTGGTTTCCCCAATCCGAGCAGGTTCTCAAACCCTGACGGCCGAAACATGCTCGCAACTGTAGGGAAAGGCCATAACAATCCTTCAGGGTGCAACCGCTTTGCCAACGCCCAATGTTCGTGCCAATCGTCGCTAATCCGAGGCCGGAGCTGATAATGATTAACAGCGCGTGGCCATTCGCCATTCCCTTTTTTTACCCACGTGGTCCGCGTTGTGAGAGTCTTAAACTCGAGGTTCTCATACAGTGTCCTGGCCCCCTGGTTGTCACGATCAACTTGCAGCATGATCCGTCTTCCCCCACTGCGTCGTGCCAGATCGATCGAAGCTAAAACGAGTGCTCGCGCAATACCCCGCCGCTGGTATTCCGGTTTAACCACGACGTTTGCCATCACCCAGCGTTGTTGGAATCCCCTCACGGGAAGCAGGCTTGCATTACCTACCACATCACCATCTTCTTCCCAAACAAATCCTTGAGGATAGGCGGCCGGGGGTAAGAACCAGCGGCCAATAAACCAACCGAGTCTCCCCGCCTGTGCAACTATCTTCATGCCCAGGATCATCCGCCGTCCTGAGGGTTCTAAGCGCTCGGAAAATGCTCTCTCGATCAACCCGGCTAATGCAGCCATGTCGCGGCGCGGTTCTACTGGCCGGATTCCGCGATGCAAAGATGGATTGCCGGCGGCGACGGCAGCGGTCAAGATTCTCCCTCCAGAGCCTTTAGTAAAGACTCGGCTTCCGAGACAGAAACCTTACCCTCTTCAACCATGCGTAGGATCGTTAAACGCTCCTCATCGGTCGCCTGCTCCACGGCTTCATCGAATCCAGGTACAGTCCACGAGAAGGATGAGTCCTGCTTCCTCATTTTCTTAACCGCTTTGTGTCTTACCTGTCTGCCAGCCTTGCGCTCTGCGCGTCGAACCGCACGGCGGACACGCTCGCCAATTCGGTCTGCATCGAAGCCATACATGCCTGTGCCCATAACGCTGAAACGTGCTTCTACTTCTGCCAGCTTTGCGTCCACCTCGGTTAAAATCTCTCCGACCCAATCCTCTGCGGAATCCGTTTGGTCCAAACCCGTTTGAAGGCAGAGATCTCCCCCGGCTGAAAGCTCTAAATCTGCCTCGCCGTCGCCAAGTTGAATAGCGACACCATCACCCTGCTCTTTGAGCTCAACTCCGGATGGATAATCCATATCACCACCTGCGGATAAGGACAGGTTCACCGATGAATCAGGAGGTATCCTGCAGGAAAGGTCGCTGCCAGCCTGCACTTTAGAGTGAGAGCCTTCAGAGGGCGCCAGAGTGACAAAAGCATCTCCCCCTACAACCACGATCACCTGACCGGCTACATCGTTAAGCATCAGGTCGCCCCCCACTCCTCGCAGGTGGACATCACCGTTGACCTTCTGAATCACGCCGTCCCCGCCAATACGGTCCACGGTTAAATTTCCCTCGATTTGCCTGCCCTGAAAATCTCCACCGATCATTTCAAAAGTCGCTGCCCCAACTCTGCGCAAGCTCAAATCGCCTCCGATCGTGCGCATCATGAACTCGTTTTTTAAATCGGTAACCCGGCAATCCCCTCCCACCTCGCCGACTTCTAAACGCGCACCTTTCGGTATGAACATGATGCAGC
>Ga0315550_1000020_pt1 | contig 87651 bp, 76 predicted proteins | sample SalMarSW160190MG_2_FD_203100 | JGI IMG/M metagenome (GOLD analysis project Ga0315550, IMG submission 203100) | Salt marsh sediment microbial communities from the Plum Island Ecosystem LTER, Massachusetts, United States - Salt Marsh Sediment SW1601-90 ...
GCTTGGGGCTGCTGCGCTTGGGGCTGCTGCGCTTGGGGCTGCTGCGCTTGGGGCTGCTGCACTTGGGGCTGCTGCGCTTGGGGCTTGGGCGCCTCGGGCTTGGCCGGCGGCTTCTCGTCGGTCGCGGGGGGCGCCTCGAAGATGTCGAAGATGTTGCGCAGTACGCCGGGGGTGAGCGCCGCCAGCGGGTTCACGTCGACGTCGGGATCGTCGATGTTGCCGGTGAGCTTGTAGGTCGCCGCGAACACGCCGCTTCCCTTGCCGCCGGTCAGGATGTCGCCGACGATCGGGATGTTGCCGAGGATCGTGTTGATGGCGTAGGCGGGCACCACGGTTCCCTGAAGATCCGCGATCTTGGTTTCGATGTTGAGCGTCCCCTCCATGGTGAGGCCGATGTCGGGGCCGTAGGCGCGCGCGTCGGTGACGGTGAGGATGTCCTTCTTGAGGGTGAGCGGCGCCTTGAGATCGGTGAAGCCGATGCCCTCGCCCGACAGCACGTTGAGGATGCCGGTGAGCGAGGCGACGGTCAGCAGCTTCGCCAGGAACGGCGTGCGCGTGATCCGGTAGTCCTTGACCAGCAGCCGGCCGGCGAAGGGACGGTCCGCCGCGGCGTCGTCGATGGTGCCGTCGAGATTGAGCGCGCCGCCCAGCATGTCGTCGAAAACGCCGAAGCTGCGCAGGAACAGCCCCGCGTCGCCGGTCGCAACCACGACGTGGCGCCCGCCCCCCTGCTTCAGCGGCTCGATGGTGACGCGGAAGGTCTGGTTCTCCTTGGCCCCCGGCTTGGGGTTCGGCAGGGCGCCCTGGAAATCCAGCCGCCGCCAGCGGTCGTCGGCCTCGTCGAGCGCGAGGCTCGCGTTCAGCACCTTGGCCTCGGGCCCGACCCACAGCGTGTCCGCGACCGCGGTCACGGAAAGCGGCGGGGTCTTGCCTTTCTTCTCCTTCGGCTTGCCGATGTCCTTGACCGAGAAATAGGAGGCGGCGTCGATCTGCGGCCCGCGCAGCTGGATGTCGTAGCCCCCGCCCTCGCGCAGCGTCAGCCGCCCGGCGACGTCGGTGCGGCCGAAGGCGAGGCGCGAGAAATCCACCCGCTGCAGGCGCGCGCCCTGGGCCGGAGGCTGGGCGGCGGCGAAGGCGCCGTTGCCGCTGGCGGTCAGGTTCCCCGCCGTCACCGAGAATTCGCGGAGCGCCGCCGGGCGGTCGTGGTCCAGCGTGAGTGCGATGCGCGCGGTGCCCTGGGTTCCCTTGGGCTTCGACCAAGCGATCTCGGGAACGTCCATCGCCGTCTGGGCGAGATCGGCCGAGATCTGGAGGTCGCCGGCGCCGTTGGCGTGCTCGACGAGGGCGAGGCTGAGCGGAATCCGCCCGACGATGTAGGGCGCGAGTGGAAAGCCGAAGCGCGCGAGATCGGCGTCGTCGGGCTGCGCCGTCACCGCATACCGGCTCGCGAACGGCGCCGCGCCGGCGTAGTTCACGGTCGCCGCGATCGAGGCCGGGACGCCGCCCAAGCGCGCGGTCCCCTCGGCGGTCACGCTGGTCCTGTCCACCTTGACGGTGAGCGCGCCGTCCGTGAGGTCCTGGTGCAGCGCCGCCTGCTTGATGCTGGCGCCGCGCACGTTGGCGGCGGCGCCGTACTGGAGCTGGGCGAATTTGAGATCCTTTTCGAGGGGCAGGCGGAAATCGGCCCGCACCGCGGCCTGGCCGCCGATATCGGCGGGCGCGATGCCGAGGAACTTGGCGGCCCCGACCGGCTCCGAATCCAGGACCTGCATCAAGTCGCCGAGCGGCCCTTGCAGAACGATGTCGATGCTCGCGTCCTGGTCCTCGACGTCGAGGCCGGTGATGGCGACCTTGCCTTCGGTCAGATGGATTCCGGCGAGCGTCCCTTGCTTGATCGCGACGTCGAGCTCGCGGCTGGTGAAGGTGGCGCGCCCCGAAACGTTCTCGACCGGCGGCATGGGCGGCAGATAGGCCACCGTCAGCCCTTTCGCATCGAAGGTGCCGGCCATCGACTCGAGGCGCATCGCGTCGAGATCGCCGCGCGGCGCCTGGACCGCGAACACCGCGCGCGTTTCGTGCACGTCGCCGTGGGAGATGTGGTCGCGGATCCAGGTCCGCGCGTTCACCGCGACCGTGGCCGGCCAATAGCGCATCAGCGAATCGACCGGCATGCCGGTGACGATCGCCTCGCCCTGGGCGGCGAGGTCGGTCCCGGTCCGGAAGACGTGGCCCGAGACGTCGAGGACGGGGCCGCCGAGGTCGGCGTGGAGGCGGTCCACCACCCAGCGGTTCAGATTGTCTTCGGCCCGTCCGTGCAGCGCGATCGCGGTCACCGGCAGCGGCTCGGCAAACGCCTTGGGGATCGTCACCTTGCCGGGACCGCCGCTCACGTCGAAGCCGAACGACTCGACGCCGCCGTCGAGGTCGAGGCTGGCCGTCAGCGTGCCGCTCAGCGGCACCGCGAAGCCCGCGACCTCCCCGAACAGCTTCTGCTTGGCGGCGAGGCGCGCCGGGCTGATGTTGCCGAAGCTGAGGCCGAGATCGATCTTGCGCGCGTCGCGGTCGTAGCCGACGTCGGCGTCGATCTCGGCGCGCTGGCCGCCGACATCGAGGCCGAGCGAGGCCTGTCCCGTGATGCCCTTGGCGCCGCGCGCCAGGACCACGTTCGCCTCGGGCGCGTGCCAGGCGGTTCCCAGCTTCTCGTCCACCAGCGTCAGGTCGGCGCGGGTGATCCGCACCGACGTCAGATAGCCGAGCGGATCGGCCGGATCGGGCGGGGCGAGGAGATCGGTGATGAGCCGCGTCAGGATGTCGCCCGCCCCGGGCCCCTCCTCCTCGACGCCCAGGTTGAACTTTCCGTCGGGACCGCGCACGACCCGGACCTTGGGATGGAAGATCTCGAGGCTGGTGGGCGCGACCACGCCGTGGAGCAGGCCGCGGAAGCTGAGCGCCACCGCCATGTCCGGCACCGAGGCGATGACCTTGCCGTCGGGCCCGATGGCGCGCACCCCGCGCAGCCGGATGTCGACGGCCCGCTTCCAGCCTTCCCAGGTGAGGACGGTATCGTCGAGCCGGGTGGTGAACGAGCCGTCCTCGGCGGAGAGCGCCTTCTCCAGATAGGGCGTCAGGAACGACAGCGACAGCGGCTCGCCCGACAGGCGCCAGACGAGGAGCCCGGTCAGGATCGCGACGCCGATCACGGCGCCGATCGCGAACTCGACGATCAATTTGACGGATTTTACGACCACGTCCCCGTCCACCGATTCCTTGACCGAGGCCGAACGATTGCGCAGTTTGCGGTAGAAGAGCGCCGCGCCCGCGGGGCCGAGGCGGGGCCGCCGCGGGGCCCCACGCAACTCTCGGGGCCGCTCGTCACGTTCGCGTTCAGGCTCTATTCTCCATGGGATTCAGGCCGCCGTGTAGCCTTTTCGGCATCGCCGCGGCGAAGTTTCGGGCGGATCGAAGATTTCCATGCTCTTCTTGACGACATCGGCGGCATGGCCGGAGCCCGCCGACCCGGAGCGCGCCCGGACGGGCCTGGAGCATTGGCGCGAGCGGGCCGCCGCCGATCCCGAGCTCGCCGCCTTCGCCCGGACCCTGGAATCCGAGCCCCATGGGCGGCGCCTTCTCGCCTCGGTGTTCGGCAACAGCCCTTATTTGTCACAACTGCTTCTGGCCGAGATGGGGTTCGCGCGCACTCTCATCAAGGAGGGGCCGGATGCGGCCGTCGCCGGCCTGCTGGAATCGGCGGCAACCGGGCTCAGCCGCGAAGCCGACCGGACGGCGCTGATGCGCGGCCTGCGCACGGCGAAAAGGCGGGCGGCGCTGGCGGTGGCGCTGGCCGACATCGGCGGGCTGTGGCCGCTCGAGAAGGTGACGGCCGCGCTCAGCGACCTCGCGCAGCTGGCGCTGACGCTGTGCGTGCGGCACCTGATGGCGGCGGCCGCGGAGTCGGGCGAGATCGGGGCGCAAGGCGATCCCGTCTCCGGCTATTTCGTCCTCGGGATGGGAAAGCTGGGCAGCCGCGAGCTCAACTATTCGAGCGACGTCGATCTCATCGTGCTGTTCGATCCCGACCGCATGCAGTACACCGGCACGCGCTCGCTTCCCCAGCTCATGGTGCAGACGACGCGCGAGCTGGTGCGGATGATGGAGGAGCGCGGGCCCGAGGGCTACGTGTTCCGCTGCGACCTGCGGCTTCGGCCCGATCCCGGCGCCACGCCGCTCGCGGTCTCGGTCGTCGCCGCCGAGACCTATTACGAGGCGATGGGCCAGAACTGGGAGCGCGCGGCGATGATCAAGGCGCGCTGCGTCGCCGGCGACACGGCGGCCGGCGATTCGTTCCTGAAGATTCTCGTGCCCTACGTCTGGCGCAAGCATCTCGATTTCGCGGCGATCGACGACATCCATTCCATCAAGCGGCAGATCCACGCCTATCACGGCGGCGAGACGATCCGGATCGCCGGACACAACGTGAAGCTCGGGCGCGGCGGCATCCGCGAGATCGAGTTCTTCGCCCAGACCCAGCAGCTCATCTGGGGCGGGCGCGTGCCGCGTTTACGCAAGCGCGGCACGCTCGAGGCCATCGCCGAGCTCGCCGCCGAGGGACGGATGACGGAAGAGGCCGCCCGCGAGATGACCGGGGCTTACGTCTTCCTGCGCCGGGTCGAGCACCGATTGCAGATGATCGAGGATCAGCAGGTCCACACGCTTCCCGAGGACGACGCGGGATTGCGCGCGGTCGCGGTGTTCCTGGGCTTTCCCGGCACGGACGCGTTCGCGAAAGTCTTGATCGGGCATCTGCGCAACGTGGAGCGGCACTACGCCGCGCTGTTCGAGGAGGCGCCGACCCTGAGCGGCCCCGGCAACCTCGTCTTCACCGGCACCGAGCACGATCCCGAGACCCTGAAGACTCTCGAGCGGCTGGGTTTCTCCGATCCGCCCGCGGTCTCGGCCGCGGTCATGGCCTGGCACCGCGGCCGTTACGCAGCCACGCGCAGCCCGCGGGCGCGCGAGATCCTGACCGAGCTGGTGCCCGCGATCCTGGCGGCGCTCGGGCGCACCGCCTCGCCCCAGGCGGCGTTCCTCAGGTTCGACGAGTTCCTGGGGCGGCTGCCCGCGGGCGTCCAGCTCTTCTCGCTGTTCCAGGCCAACCCGGCGCTGCTCGATCTGGTGGCGGAGATCATGGGCGACGCCCCGCACCTGGCCGACCTTCTGGCGCGCCGGCCGATCCTTCTCGACGGCGTGCTCTCCGCCGATTTCTTCGAGCCGCTGCCGACGCTGGGGGAATTGGAGGACGAGTTCCGCGAAGTGCTCGGGCGCGCGGGCGCCTATGAGGCGGCGCTCGACGTGGCGCGGCGCTGGGCCGGCGACAAGAAGTTCCGCGTCGGCGTTCACATCCTGCGCAACCTGACGACCGCGGACGCGGCGGGGCCGGTCCTCTCCGACATCGCGCAGGCCGTGGTGCGCGGCCTCAAGCCCCTGGTGGAGGCGGCGTTCGCGAACGCCCACGGCCGCGTCCCGGGCGGCGACATGGCCGTCATCGCCATGGGCCGGCTGGGCGGGCGGGAGATGACGGTGGGCTCCGACCTCGACCTCGTGTTCGTCTACGACTTCGACGAGGCCGCCGAGCAATCGGACGGGGAAAAGCCGCTTTCGCCGCATGAATATTTCGGCCGCCTCTCGCGCCGGCTCATCAACGCGCTCTCCGCCCAGACCGCGGAAGGGCAGCTGTTCGCGGTGGACATGCGCCTGCGCCCCTCGGGCACCTCGGGGCCGATCGCCTCGCACCTCGAAGCCTTCCGCCGCTACCACGAGGAATCGGCCTGGACCTGGGAGCATCTGGCGCTCGCCCGCGCGCGCGTCGTCGCCGGCACGCCGGATCTCGCCGCCGCGATCGAAGAGATCGTGCGCGCGGCCCTCACGCGCGAACGCGAGCCGGGTGCGCTCGCCCGCGACGTGCTGGACATGCGGCTCAAGATGGCGGCCGAGCACAAGCCGGGCTCGCTGTTCGACGTGAAGCATCTGCGCGGCGGGCTGATCGACGCCGAGTTCATCGTCCAGTTCCTGGAGCTTCGCCACGCGCACGCGCACCCCGGGGTCCTGCGCCAGAACACGGCCGAGTCTTTGCACGCGATCGCCGAAGAGGGAATCCTGCCGCGCGCGACGGCAGGCGAGCTTGCGCGCGCGCTCAAGCTTTGGCAGCGGATCCTGGGGCTGCTGCGGCTGTGCTATCCTGAGCCGATCGCGCCCGAGGAGGCGCCGCCGGGATTACGGCGGATTCTCGTGGCCGCGACGGGGGCGGCCGATTTCGACATTTTGATCGAGGAGATCGAGGCCCGCTCGGCGCGCGTGCGGGCGATCTTCGACGAGCTGATCGCGGGCGCCGCCGCGCCGGCGGAGAAAACGAAGGAGAAGCCATGACGGTCGAGATCGGAAAGAAGGCGCCGGCTTTCTCGCTGCCCACCGACGGCGGCGGCAAGGTGTCGCTCAAGGACCTCAAGGGAAAGAAGGTCGTGCTCTATTTCTATCCCAAGGACGATACGCCCGGCTGCACCGCCGAGGCGTGTGCGTTCAGGGATTCGCTTCCCGACTTTTCCAAAGTGAAAGCGACGGTGATCGGCGTCTCCAAGGATTCGGTGGCGAGCCATGAGAAGTTCAAGAAGAAGTACAAGCTGCCGTTTCCGCTCGCCGCCGACACGGACGGCAAGGTGTGCGAGGCCTACGGCGTGTGGGTCGAGAAAAGCATGTACGGGAGAAAGTACATGGGCATCGAGCGCGCGACCTTCCTCATCGACGAGAAGGGAATCGTGCGCAACGTCTGGCGCAAGGTGAAGGTCGGCGGCCACGCGGACGAGGTGCTGGAGGCGATGAAGGGGGTGTGAGGGATTACATAAAGAGTCAATCACAGACACAAGTAGCAAAATCGCAACATGCCAATGGACAATTACACTGATCTCGAACGTGAAGTGATCATACTTAAAGCGGTCGTCGATTTAATCGATGACATGGTCAATTTCGAAATTTTTGAAAGGCCTGCAAGTACGAAGGAAACGATCCTGACGTTCAAGACAATGTCTTACCTGCGTCTTTTTAATGTGTTGCTAGTCGATATGCTGTCAGCACCAAATTATTTTGGGTTTCCGCCTATACCCCCAGACGCATCCGGATCAGCTCGTACGTTTCTCAGGCATCTTCAGCAGATCAGCGAAGACCCGCTATTTAATGATACCGGCACTTCTATTGCGGAGCCGGTTAAGGCTTTTGCTAATTGGCTCGACTCCGAGTGCTTCGTTGAAGGCGTTTGGCTGCCGTCAATCCAAATTGAAACGAAGCTACGAATGCCCCGCATATCATTTATAAAAATTTGTGGAGATATTGCAAAGCACAGCCTACCCCGAATGAGCACTAATGCAGACCGGATTCGAAAATTGCTTGCTGAAAATGGGCACGAGGTGAACGTCGCAGAGGCATATCTGGCGATGCCAGATTTTTACCAGTGGTTTCATCACGAGATATTTAACTATCACGCCAGCACGATCAGCGAGTTCCTCAACAATATCAGATGGGGTATTTACGATTATCTCAGACCAGAGTTCGTTCGGTCATACGTGAAGCCGGATGCGACCTCGCCAATGTATAGATTCGATTACCCGCGCGACTGCGTAAACGAACTGCCGCGGGCGCTGTACTGGGACTTGATGAATTGGGCTAGATCTGAGCCGTTTATGCCCCGATTCAAAGGCGACAGGCATCTTAAGGGACGGTACTGACCAAGATTTGAAACAGACCGTCTAAAGGCACTCAAATTGTTTTTGCCTTAAGTTCTACCCTACCCCGCCTTGGTCGCCTTCGTGTCGGCGCCGACGCGCTGCGCCAATGACGCTTCCAGGAACGGGTCGATGCCGCCGTCCAGCACCTTCTGGGCGTTGCCAATCTCGACGCCGGTGCGCAGGTCCTTGACCATCTGGTAGGGCTGCAGCACGTAGGAGCGGATCTGGTGGCCCCAGCCGATGTCGGTCTTGGCCTCGTGGGCCTCGGCCTTCGCCTCCTCGCGTTTCTTCAGCTCCATCTCGTAGAGCCGCGCGCGCAGCATGTTCATCGCCTCGTGGCGGTTCTTGTGCTGGGAGCGCTGGCTCTGGCACTGGACGACCACGCCGGTGGGCGCGTGGGTGATGCGGATCGCCGAATCGGTCTTGTTGACGTGCTGGCCGCCGGCGCCCGAGGCGCGGTAGGTGTCCACCCGCAGGTCCTTGTCGAGAATCTCGATCTCGATGGTCTCGTCCACCACCGGATAGACCCAGACGCTGGCGAAGCTGGTGTGGCGGCGCGCCTGGGAATCGAAGGGCGAGATCCGCACCAAGCGGTGCACGCCCGATTCGGTCTTGAGCCAGCCGTAGGCGTTCTCGCCGATCACCTTGAAGGTGGCGGATTTGATCCCGGCCTCTTCGCCCGCGGATTCCTCCAGCCATTCGGTCTTGAAGCCGTGGGCTTCCGCCCAGCGCGCGTACATGCGCGCCAGCATCTCCGCCCAGTCCTGGGATTCGGTGCCGCCCGCGCCGGCGTGGATCTCGACGAAGGCGTCGTTGGCGTCGGCCTCGCCGGAAAGCAGGCTCTCGAGCTCGCGCTTGGCGGCGAGCTCCTTCAGCTCATGGAGCGCCTTCGCGGCCTCCGATGCGACGGCCTCGTCGCCCTCGGCCTCGGCGAGCTCGAGGAGGTCGAGGCTGTCGGCGAGCCGGGTTTCGATTCCGGCGACGGAGTCGACCGCCGCCTGGAGGCGGTTGCGCTCGCGCATGACCGCCTGCGCGCGCGCGGAGTCGCTCCAGAGATCGGGGTGCTCGGCGGCGGCGTTGAGCTCCGCGAGACGGGCGAGCGCGCGCTCCCAGTCAAAGATGCCTCCTCAGCAGCCCCACCGACTGCTTGATCTCTTCGACGACGGATTCGAGCTCGGCTCGCATGCGTAATTCACTCCGGCAGGTTCAAAACGCGGGATATGGCGGCTTTCGCGCGCCGCGTCAACCGCCGGCGCGCGGCGGTTCAGTAAAGGCCGCCGGGGGTGGCCGAGTTGTCCTCACGCGCGGGCACGGCCGAGGTCCCGTTCAGCACCTCGCCGGGGCCGGTGGGCTCGGTGCCGGGAAGGAAGGGCTCCGTGATCACCTGCTTGTCGCCGGGCGAGGCGGGAAGCCCGGTCGCCGCGTCCACGCGCACCAGCATCACGCCGGGCGGGACGCGGAACGGAATCGCCGGCTTGTCCTCGAGTTCGTCCTTCATCACGTCGCGGAAGATCGGGACCGCGACGCTCGAGCCAGTCTCGTGCGCGCCCAGCGTACGCGGGTCGTCGAAGCCGACGAACACGCCGACCACGAGGTCGGGCGAGAAGCCGATGAACCAGGTGTCGAAGCTCTCGTTGGTGGTGCCGGTCTTGCCCGCGAGCGGCCGGCCGAGCACCCGGATCTTGCGCCCGGTGCCGCGCTGCACCACGCCCTCGAGCATCGTGACGATCTGGTAGGCGATGCGGGGATCGGCGATCTGCGGCCGGGTGTCGGGAATCTCGGGAACCACGAACATGGTGGGGATCACGCCGTCGGTGCGGCAGCCCGGGCACGGGCGGTTGTCGTGGCGGAAGATCGTCTTGCCGTGGCGGTCCTGGATGCGGTCGATCAGGGTCGGGACGATCTTCTTCCCGCCGTTGACGAACTCGGCGTAGGCGGTGGTCATCTTGAGGAGCGTCGTGTCGGCCGCGCCCAGCGCCATCGAAAGCTGGTCCGGCATGTTGTCCACGACGCCGAAGCGCTCGGCGGTCTTCACCACCTTGTCCATGCCGACCGTCTGGGCCAAGCGCACGGTCATGAGGTTGCGCGATTTTTCGATGCCGACGCGCATGGGCACGGCGCCGAGGAACTGGTGCTCGTAGTTGCTGGGCTTCCACAGCGGCAGGCCCGGCCCCTGGTCGATCACGATGGGGGCGTCGAGGATCATCGTGGAGGGCGTGAAGCCGTCCGCGAGCGCGGTGTAATAGACGAACGGCTTGAAGGCGGAGCCGGGCTGGCGCATCGCCTGGGTCGCGCGATTGAACTGGGAGGCCTCGTAGGAATAGCCGCCCGACATCGCGAGCACGCGGCCGGTGTGCGGATCGAGCGCGACGATCGCGCCGTTGACGTTGGGGATCTGGCGCAAGGCGAAGGTGCCGGGGGGATAGTCGTTGCCGTCCGAATCGGCGGCGACGCCCTCGACCGCGACCACGTCGCCCGGCGCGAGCACGTCCGTGGCCTTGCGCGGGCGCGCGCCGAAGCGCTGGTCCTTGAGGCAGGGCCGCGCCCAGGCGAGCTCGGAATAGGGGATCGTGCCGGTCTCGCCCGACTCGAGGCCGATGGTCGCCGACTTGGCGGAAACCTTGAGGACCAGCGCCAGCCCCCAGGGGCGCAGCCCAGCCGGCGGCGCCATGTTGGTGAGCTGGCGGTTCCAGTCGTCGCCGAGCGCGACATGGGCGATGGGGCCGCGCCAGCCGTGGCGGCGGTCGTAGGCGATGAGCCCGGCGCGAAGCTCCTTGTCGGCGATCTCCTGAAGGCGCGGGTCGAGGGTGGTGCGCACCGAAAGCCCGCCTTCGTAGAGCTCCTTCTCGCCGTAGCGGTCCAGCAGTTCGCGCCGCACCTCCTCGACGAAATAGTCGGCGTGGGCGAATTCGGTCTCCTCGGGCTTCTTGACCACGAAGGGCTCGGCCTTGGCCGCCTCGGCGTCGGCGCGCGTGATGTAGCCGTCCTCGGCCATCCGGTCGATCACCCAGTTGCGCCGCGCGATCGCCGCCTGCCTGTGGCGCACCGGGTTGTAGTTGTTGGGCGCCTTGGGAAGGGCGGCGAGATAGGCGGCCTCGGCGATGGTGAGCTCGGAAAGCGACTTGTCGAAATAGTTGAGCGCGGCCGAGGCCACCCCGTAGGAGCCGTAGCCGAGATAGATCTCGTTGAGATAGAGCTCGAGGATGCGGTCCTTGGAAAGGCTGTGCTCGATGCGGAAGGAGAGGATCGCCTCCTTGATCTTGCGCTCGAGCGAGACCTCGCCGCTCAGCAGGAAGTTCTTGGCGACCTGCTGGGTGATGGTGGAGCCGCCGGTGGGGCGGCGGTTGGTGCCGATGTTCGAGATGTTGATGATCAGCGCCCGGAGCACGCCCTCGAAGTCGATGCCGGGATGGGTGTAGAAGTTCTTGTCCTCGGCGGCGATGAAGGCGTCGGTCACGCGCTTGGGCATGGCGTCCACCGGCACGAAAACGCGGTTCTCGATCGCGTATTGGGCGATCAGCCGCCCGTCGCCGGCGTGGACGCGGGTGACCGTGGGCGGCTCGTAGTCGGCGAGCTGCTGGTAGTCGGGAAGGCCGCGGCCGTAGTGGTAGAACACCCACAGCCCGGCGGCCGCGCCGCAGAGCGCGACCAGCATCAGACCCGCCAGCAATATCGAGAGCGTGCGCAGCATGGGAATATCCGGCCACCCCGGCCCGCAGCCGGGCGGCGGCGCTCAATACAATCTACCCGCAGACGGGCCCAGTTGAAGCCCGAAAATGTGGCCGAGTTATGACTTCGAAAGCGCGTCTTTCCAAGTGAAATAGCGGTCCACGCTCTCCACCAGGGCCGCGGCCAGCCGCGCCCGGTAGGCGGAACTGCGAAGCTGGCGCTCCTCGTGGGCGTTGGAGAGATAGCCGAGCTCGACCAGGACCGAGGGCACGTCCGGGGCCTTGAGCACGGCGAAGCCCGCGAAGCGGTGCGTCCGGCTCAGGAGCTTGGCCTTGTGGCTGAGGTCGTTGACCGCGAATTCGGCGAAGTTGGCGGAGAGGTTCATGGTCTCGCGCTGCGCGAGGTCGATCAGGATATTGGTCACCTCGGGGCTGGCGTTGGTGAGGTCAACGCCCGCGATCACGTCCGACTTGTTCTCGGAGGCGGCCAGCGCCGCCGCCTCCTTGTCGGAGGCGGTCTCGGACAGCGTGTAGACGGAAAGCCCGCGGACCCGGGGATCCTCGATGCTGTCGGCGTGGAGCGAGATGAAGAGGTCGGCGTTGGCCGCGCGCGCCAGGGTGATGCGTTGGCGCAGCCCGATGAAGATGTCGCGCTTGCGCGTGAGCACGACGTGATAGCGCCCCGTCGCCTCCAGCTGGCGCTTGAGCTCCCGGGCCATGGCGAGCGTGATCACCTTCTCGTAGACGCCGCTTCGCCCCTGGGCGCCGGGATCGACGCCGCCGTGGCCGGGATCCAGCACCACCACCTTCTTGCCGGGGCGCGGCTCGGGCCGGACCAAAGGGGCCACGGCCAGCGGCGCGGGCGCGGCGGCGGCCATGCGCTTGACCTCGGCCAGGAACGCCTCGCGGGTCGCCGGGGCGAGATCGACGACCAGGCGGTAGCTGTGGCCCTCGCGCGGCGGGATGACCTGCGCCTGCTTGATCCTGACGGGTGCGGCGACATCGAGCACCACGCGCCAGGTGCCGGGCGTGAACAGGCCGGTGCGGTAGCCTTCGATCACGCCGACGCGGTGGTCCTGGCGGGGCGGCGGCGCGTCCCACGCCAGCTCGGGCATGTCGACGACCACCCGGTAGGGATCGGCGAGCAGGAAGATGCGGTAGTCGAGGCGCCCGGTGACGTCGAAGACGATCCGGGTCATGTCGGGATGCTTGCCGAGCCGCACGTCCGTCACGCGCAGCTCCGGCTGCGCCGCCGGAACGCCCCCGTTGGCCGCCCCCAGGCACAGCGCCGCGGCCAGCAGCGCCAGCCCCCACTTCGCGCGGTTGAAACCCTTGGCCATCCTCCACATCTAGACAGTCAGATCCCCTTGGCCCCAAAATATATTCTCATAAAGGACTCGGCGCCAAAAACCAAATCTCCGCCTGCCGCGGCGGGCAAGTCCGCGCGAAACCGCGCCTTGCCGAGACTATCCGCGGCGGCAACGCGCGGCGCCACCCGGGGGCAACGGGGGATTTTCCGGCCGATTACGGGCGCATTTAGATTGTGGATAACGCCCACGGCCGGTATGTTAACCAAGCGAATGGCCAGGGTCGGCCGCCCCGCGCAAGCGGACAAGGCGGCGGCGCTGTCCGGCCGGAGGGCCCGTAAACCATGCGGGAGCCCCCGGGCCGAGGCGGGCGCGACGGCCTGGATCTTTGTGGAACCCGAAGCCGGCCGCAGGGGGAAGCCCCGCGGGCGTCGGTTCGATCGCATCCGCCTTGGCGGGCCTCAGGGGCCCGCCGTTCGGTGGAAAAGCGCACGGCGCCGCCGGTTTCATGAACGAAGGCATGTCGCCGCCCGTTGTTCGCGCGGGAAGGCTGGACGTGCCGCGGAGACATAGCCTTATGGCGAAACGGATGTTGATCGACGCCACCCAGCCCGAGGAAACCAGGGTTGCGGTGGTGAGCGGGAATCGCCTCGAAGAATACGACTTCGAAACCGCCTCCAAGAAGCAAATCAAAGGAAATATCTATCTGGCGAAGGTGGTGAGGGTCGAACCCTCGCTTCAGGCGGCGTTCGTCGAATACGGCGGCAACCGCCACGGTTTCCTCGCGTTCAGCGAAATCCATCCCGACTATTACCGGATTCCGGTCGAGGACCGCCAAGTCCTCCTCGCCGAGGAGCGGGAGATGGCCCGCGCCGAGGACCGGGTCGAATCCATGGGCCTCGACGCCGAGGCCCTGACGGCGGCCCCCGAGCGGCCCGCCAGCCGCGAGCGCGCGGGCGCCTCGGCGGTGTCGCAGATACTGCCCCCCGAAGGCGCCGGCGAGGAAGGCGCGCAACCGCAAGCCGACGAATCGGCGGGCGAAGCGCACGCCGAAGGCGCGGCCGAGGAAGAAGCGGCGGAAGCGGAGGAGGCCCGCGCCGAAGCGCCCGCCGAAGACGAAGCCGGCGCGCCCGGCGAAGTCGACCAGACCGCCGAAGCGGCCGAGGTTGAAGCGGCCGAGGCCCAAGAGACCGAATCCCAAGAAACCGAGCCCCAAGAGACCGAGCCACAAGAGACCGAGGCCAAAGGAACCGAGGCCGAGGAGCAGGCTCCACAGCAGACGGCCGAGGCCGAATCGGTCGAGATCGTCGGCGGCGAGGACATGGAGACCGAGGTTTCGCGGCGCCGGCCGCCGTCGCGGCGCTACAAGATCCAGGAGGTCATCAAGCGCCGCCAGGTGATGCTGGTGCAGGTGACCAAGGAGGAGCGCGGCACCAAGGGCGCGGCGCTGACCACCCGCCTGTCGCTCGCCGGGCGCTATTGCGTGCTCATGCCCAACACCGGGCGCGGCGGCGGAATCTCGCGCAAGATCACCACCGCCCAGGACCGCAAGAAGCTGCGCGAGATCGTGGACGCCCTCGACATTCCCGAGGGCATCTCGGTGATCGTGCGGACCGCCGGCTCCAACCGGACCAAGGCCGAGATCAAGCGCGACTTCGACTATCTGCTCAGGCTGTGGAGCGACATCCGCGATCTGACCCTGAAATCCTCGGCGCCGGCGCTGATCTACGAGGAAGCGAACCTCATCAAGCGCTCGATCCGCGATCTCTACAGCCGCGACATGGACGATATCTTGGTCGAGGGCGAGGACGGCTACAAGCTCGCCAAGGAGTTCATGCGCACGCTCATGCCGAGCCACGCGAAACGGGTCCAGCCGTATCGCAGCACGACCGTGCCCTTGTTCCAGAAGTTCCAGATCGAAAGCCAGATCGCGGCGATCCACGAGCCGATCACGCGCCTCAAGTCGGGCGGCTACATCGTCATGAACCAGGCCGAGGCCCTGGTCGCGATCGACGTCAACTCGGGCCGGGCCACGCGCGAGCGCAACATCGAGGAGACCGCGCTTCAGACCAATCTCGAGGCCGCGGACGAGATCGCCCGCCAGTTGCGCCTGCGCGATCTGGCCGGGCTCATCGTCATCGACTTCATCGACATGGAGAGCCAGCGCAACCAGCGCGCGGTGGAAAAGCGGCTCAAGGACGCGCTCAGGTTCGACCGCGCGCGCATCCAGCTCGGGCGCATCAGTCCTTTCGGCCTGCTCGAGATGTCGCGCCAGCGGCTGCGCCCCAGCCTCCACGAGTTCAGCACCGAGCGCTGCCCGCACTGCCAGGGCACCGGCGTGGTGCGGTCCATCGAATCGACCGCGTTCCAGGTCCTGCGCGCGGTCGAGGAAGAGGGCTTGAAGAAGCGCAGCGCCGAGATCGCGGTGGCCGCGCCCCCGAAGGTCGCGCTCTACATCCTCAACCAGAAGCGGGCGATGCTGACGGCGATCGAGGGCCGCCACAACTTCCACGTTCTCGTCAACGAGGACCCGGACCTGGTGCCGCCCGATTTCCGCATCGAGGTGACGCGCAGCCGCAGCCCGGCCGAGATCGCCGCGGCCGAAGCGGCCGCGCGCGAGCAGGCGGGACGCGAGCCCGAGGTCGAGGTCGAGGTCGAAGCCGAAGCCGAAGCCGAAATCGAGGAGGAAGCGCAGCCCGCCGCGGAAAAGCCCGCCCGCGAGGGCCGACGCCGACGCCGGGGCGGGCGCGGACGCGAGGCGCCCCAGCCGGCCGCGGCACCCGCCGCCGAGGCGGGCGCCGGGACCGAGACGGAAGGCGGCGAGGAGCAGCAGCCGCGCAAGCGCCGGCGCCGCGGCAAGCGCGGCGGACGCAGGCGGCGCGGGCGCGGTCCGGCGCCGGGCGCCGAGGGCGAAACGGCGCCCATCCACGCCGGCGACCAAACGGCCTTCGGCGAGGGCGAAATGGTTCCCATCCACACCGGCGACCAGGCCGCCTTCGAGGCGGCGGTTCACGCCGCCGAGGCCGCCCGCGAAAGCGAAGCGGAGCCGCACGAAACGGAAGCGGAGCCGCGCGAAGCCGAGGCGGCGCCGCGCGAGGGCGAGGCCAAGCGCGGCCGGGGCCGGCGCCGCGGCCGCGGGCGTGGCGGAAACGGCGCGCGCAAGCCGGAAACCGGATCACGGCCGTCGGCGGAGGAAGCGGAGCCCGAAAGCGCCGAAGCCGCGGGCGGCGCGGCGCAGAGCCATGCGCCGCCGGAGCCGCGGCCGGAACGCGCGCCCCGCGAGGCCGCGCCCGAGCCCACCGCGGAAGCGGCCGCGCCCGAATCCCACCAGGCCGGCGACCGGCCCAAGCGGCGCGGCTGGTGGCAGCGTCTCGTCGAATAGCGCCGCGTCAGGCGTGGCGCCAGGCCGCGAGCCGGCGCATGGCCTCGACCATGTCGCCTTCCGAGCCGGCATAGGAGAAGCGCACGAAGTTGTGGCCGCGGGCGGGGTCGAAATCGACGCCCGGCGTGATCGCGACGCCGGTCTCGGCAAGCAGCCGGCGGCACAGGTCGTCGCTGTCGTTGGTGAGATGGCGGACGTCGGCATAGAGATAAAAGGCGCCTTCGGCGGGCGCGAGCCGGTCGAAGCCCGCGCGCGGCAGATGCTCCAGGAGATGCGCACGGTTGCGGGCGAAGCGCCGCACGTTCGCGTCCAGCTCGTCGCGGCAGTCGAAGACCTTGAGGGCGGCGCGCTGCGACAGCGTGGGCGGCGAGATGAAGAGATTTTGCGACAGGCGGTCCACCGAGCGGAGCAGGTCCTCCGGCACCACCATCCAGCCCAGGCGCCAGCCCATCATCGAGAAATACTTCGAGAAGCTGTTGATGACGATCGCCTCGCCCCCGACCGCGAGTGCGCTGGTGGCGGGTGTGCCATAGGTGATTCCGTGATAGATCTCGTCCGACACCAGCCGGATGCGGCGCTCCGCGCAATAATCGGCGAGCGCCTGCATTTCTCTTTGCGCCAGCACGGTGCCGGCCGGATTCGACGGGCTCGCCACGATCAGCCCGTCGAGCTTGCCCGGCACCGCATCGAGGAGCGCGGGGCTCGGCTGGAAGCGCGTCTCGGGGCCGGTTTCGATCAGCACCGATTCGACGCCGAGCGACATCAGGATGTTCCGGTAGGCGGGATAGCCGGGGACCGCCAGCGCCACGCGGTCGCCGACGTCGAACGCGGCCAGGAACGCGAGCACGAATCCCCCCGACGATCCGGTCGTGATAACGATGTGATCGGGCGGCACGTCGAGCCCGCTGGCTTCCCGGTAATAGCGCGAAATGCGCGCCCGCAGCTCCGGCAGGCCGGTCGATTCGGTATAGCCGAGCGCACCCGCCTCGAGGATGCGCTTGGCCTCCTCGATCACGGGCCGCGGCGCCGCCGTGCTGGGCTCGCCCAGCTCGAGGTGGAAGACGTCGCCGCCCTCGGCCGCGCGCCGGTTCGCCGCGGCCAGCGTTTCCATGACAATGAAGGGCGGAACCAGGCCGCGCCGCGCCACCTTCATCGCGCGCGTTCCCGGTTGCCCGCGCATTGACGCCGGCCCACGGCATGACTAGGTAGAGGGGCGAATTTCCCGGTGAGTTCGGTGCGCAAGCTTCTCTCTTCCGTCTTGGCGGCGGTGTTCCTGGCCGCCCTCGTGGCTCCGTCCCGGGCGCAAGCCCAGGGAATCCCGATCGTTCGGGACGCGGAGATCGAAAATACCATCCGCGCCTACGCCACGCCAATCTTCGACGCCGCCGGGCTCGACTCCGAGGCGGTGAGCATCCACATCGTCAATGACGACGCCGTCAACGCCTTCGTCCTCGGCGGCCAGAACCTGTTCATCACCGTCGGGCTTCTCCTGCTCGCCCAGGACGCCAACCAGGTGATCGGCGTGATCGCCCACGAAACCGGCCACATCGCCGGCGGCCATCTCGCGCGCATGGAGGAGGAGCGCCGCAACGCCATGCTCGAACAGGTCATCGCCATGGTGCTGGGCGCGGGCGCCATGGCCGGCGGCGCCGGCGGCGCCGGGCAGGCGGTGATGGCGGGCGGCGCCCAGGTGGCCCAGCGCCAGCTTCTGGCCAACAGCCGCGGCCACGAAGCGGCAGCGGATACGGCCGCCCTCACCTTCCTCGATCGTACCGGCCAGTCCTCGCGCGGGCTGATGGACTTCCTCGAGTTGCTGTGGCAGCGCGAGCAGGGCGCGGTGGGGCGAAAGGACGAATTCGTCCTCACCCATCCGCTGACGGAGGACCGCATCGAGTTCGTGCGCCACCACGTCGAGACCTCCAAGCTGTCGGACCGCCCCGAGCCCGCCCAGTTCAACGAGATGTTCGCCCTGATGCAGGCAAAGCTGATGGGATTCCTGCGCCCCACGGAGCAGACCTTCCTCCGCTATCCCGAATCCGACACCAGCCTGGCCGCGCGCTACGCGCGGGCGATTGCCTATTACCGCAAGCCCGACCTCGCCCACGCGCTGCCGCTCATCGACGGGCTCATCGCCGAGCGCCCTCAAGACCCGTATTTCTACGAGTTCAAGGGCCAGATGCTGTTCGAGAACGGGCACGTGCGCGAGGCGATCGCGCCCTATCAGGAGGCGGTGAAGCTCCTGCCCGACAATCCGCTGCTGCGCACCAGCCTCGCCCAGGTCCAGCTCGAGACCAACGATCCCTCGCTCAACAACGCGGCACTCGCCAATCTCATCGACGCCGTCAACAAGGACCGGCAATTTCCCCCGGCGTGGACGCAGCTCGCGGTCGCCTATGGGCGCGGCGGCCAGCTCGGGCTGTCGGCGCTCGCGCTCGCCGAGAAGGCGTATCTCTATCACGACGACAAGGAAGCGCGAATGCAGCTCACCCGCGCCCAGCGCCTGCTGCCCAAGGACTCGCCCGGCTGGATCCGGGCCCAGGACATCAAGCGGGCGATCGACAACCGGAAACATTAGCCCGTGACCCCGCCCCCGACCCGCCGCACCGAGCGCAGAAGGCGTGCCGGCGCGGTCGCGCTCGGGCTCGCCGCGATCGGCCTTGCGGCCTGCGGCGGCGGTCGCGAAGCGGAGATGCGCGGCCCGAGCGCCGCCTGGACCCAGGCCCAGGCGCGCGCGCATGTCGGCGTCATCGACCCGTACCGCCAGATGCTGGTGATCGGGCCGAGCGCGCGCTTCGATTCCGGGCGGCTGCCGCAGAGCTGGTACGTGGCCACACACGGCGGCGGAATCCCCAAATTCGTCACCGCCACGAAGGACGGCGTGCTGGGCCTGCGCCTCGACGGCGACGGCAACGGCGCCATCCTCGGCCGGCGGCTCCAGGTGCCGCTGCTCAACATGCCGTATCTGCGCTGGGGCTGGTACCTGCAGCCCCCCGGCCCCGCCACGACGCGAACGCGGGCGGCGACGGGCGAGCCTCCGGTCCTGCTTCGCGTCGTCGTCGGCTTTCGCGACCGGGCAAGCGACGACGACGGGAGCGACGCCCATGGGCCGCCCAAGATCGACCGCGCGCTCAGCCTCGAATGGCGGGCGGACGGGACCGCGCCGGCGGCCAGCGGCAGCGTCGTGATGCGCGCCGGCATGCGCGATTCCGGGCGCTGGATCATTGAGGCCGTGGATCTGCTGCGGCTCTACGGCCAGGCGTGGCCGCACGATCGCTGGGCCGACGCGCAGATCGTGTTCGTGGCCGTGGGCGCCGGCCCCACGCCCGTGCCCGTCACCGGCTACGTCGCCGAAGTCGTTCTGTCGCCGTGAAGACCGTCCGCGTCCTCACGGTCTTTTGCCTTGCCCACGCCGCGGCCGCGCCCCATCATCGCCGGCCCGCGCGGCCGAAGACCCGCGCAAAGCAAGCGGAAGCAGGAGACGCATGGGGAATCCTCCGGGCCGTCTGAGCCGACCGGTGCAACTGGCCCTGGCGCTGCTGTCGGCGGTCATCCTTATCGTCGGCGTGGTGGTCGCGAACCGCCAGCCGCCCGGCGAGCCGACCGCGCTCAGCCCCGCGCAGAGCGCCGCCGTGCGAACGCTGGTGCGCGATTACATCCACGATCATCCCGAGGTCATCAGCGACGCCCTGAAGGCGCTCGTCAAGAAGCAGCGCGCGGCCGAAGAGGAGCGCCAGAAGACGAACATCCGCGTGCTCGCCAAGCAGCTCAAGCACGACCCGGACACCCCGGTCGCCAACGGCGACGGCGACGTGACGATCGTCGAGTTCTTCGATTACGAGTGCCCGTACTGCAAGGCGATGGCGCCCAAGCTCCACGACCTGATCGAAACGGACAAGAAGGTTCGCTTCGTGTTCAAGGACTACCCCGTGCTGGGGCCGATCTCGGACTTCGCCGCGCGCGCCGCCCTGGCCGCGCGCAAGCAGGGCAAATACATCCCCTTCCACTTCGCCATGATGGGTGTGCGCGGGCAGATGAACGAGGACATGGTACTGGCGACCGCGAGCGAGGTCGGCATCGACGTCGCCCGGCTCCAGAAGGACATGGCGGCGCCCGAGATCGACCAGATCATCGAGCGCAACAAGAGCCTTGCCGACAAAATCCCCATCAAGGGAACGCCGAACTTCATCATCGGCGAGACCCTGGTTCCGGGCGCGGCCGATATCTCCTACATCAAAGAGCTGATCGCCAAGGCGCGGGGGCGCTGACCGCGAGCCCCGTGTCGCTTCCGGGGTCGATCCCGTCGAAGCCGGAGGCGACCGCCATGCCGTCCTCGATCGCGGGCGGCGCGTCGGGCGCGCGCGTGCGCTCGATCCGCACCACGCGCAGGCCGGCTTTCGCGGCCGCGTCCAACTCGCCCGCATGGTCCGAAAGGAACAGGATGGCGCGCGCTGATCTCGCGATGGCGGTCGCGATCTTGCGGTAGGATTCGGGCTCGAGCTTGGGACCGAGGGCGGTGTCGAAATAGCCGGAGAAGAGCGGCGTCAGGTCGCCTTCATCGGTGTGGGCGAACAGCAGCTTCTGCGCCGCGACCGAGCCCGAGGAATAGACATAGAGCGGAATCCCGGATTCATGCCAGCGCCTCAAACCGGCGGCGGCGTCCGCGTAGACATGGGCCTTGAGCACCCCTTCCTCGTAGCCCCGGCGCCAGATCAGGCCCTGGAGCGTCTTGAGCGGCTTGGCCTTGCGGTCCTCGTCGATCCAGGCGCGCAACAGGGCGACGATGCCGTCCAGCGGAAGCTCCGGGCTGTTCTCGAGCGCGCGGACCTCGGCCAAAGCGGCCGCGACCTCGGGGTCGCCCGCGTGCGCGCGCACGAAATCGGCGATCCGCTCGCGCGAATAGGGGAACAGGACCGAATGCACGAAGGCGATGTCGGTGGTCGTGCCCTCGATGTCCGTGAGGACGGCCGGATCCGTCACGGCGCTATTCGCCGTATTTCGGGAACCGGCCGGCGATCGGATCGCCGGTGAACCGGGCGACCCAGCCCTCGGGGTTGGTGAAGATGCGCACGCAGGTGAACCGCGGGCTGGGCCCCATGTCGAACCAGTGGCGCGTGCCCGCCGGAACCGAGAGCAGGTCGTTCTTCTCGCACACGAGCCGGTAGACCTTGTCGGCCAGGTGGAGATAGAAGGCGCCGCTGCCCTCGACGAAGAAGCGGACCTCGTCCTCGGCGTGGGTGTGCTCGTCGAGGAACTTGTTGCGCAGCGCCGCGCGGTCGGGATGGTCCGGCTTGAGGCGGATGACGTCGGCAGTCTGGTAGCCGCCTTCCTTTTTCAGGCGCTCGATTTCCGCGCCGTAGCTGTCCAGGATCGCCTGCGGCTCGGCGTCGTCCGCGATCGCGGCGTGGGCCGGCCAGCGTTCGAAGCGCACGCCCGCGCCGGTCAGATGGCTGGCGATCTCGGCGCCGTCGGTGGTCTGGGTGACCGGATCGCCGGGTTCCGTATCGGCGTAGATGGTCAGCCGCGTCATCGCTTGATCCTCGCCATCTCGAGTTCCAGGGCGAACAGGGCGTCGAACGCCTCGAGGTGCCGCAGCGCCTCGCCGGGCGTCCCGCCCCAGGCGTAGAGCCCGTGCCCCGCGAGAAGATACCCCGGCGCGCGCGGCGTATCCAGGACGTCCTCGAACAGCGCCGTCTCGATGCGCGCGGCGAGCGCCCGCGTATCCTGGTCGTTGGCGAACACCGGCACCTCGATCGCCGCCTCGTGGGAGGCAACGCCGGCGAACGCCTTCTGCAGCTCCCAGCCCGCCAGGCGCAGATGGGGCGCCGGCGCGAGGAGGCGCGACAGCAGCGCCGCGCTCGGGCTGTGGACGTGGAACACGGCGCCGATCCCGGGGTTCCTCGCATAGAGCGAGACGTGGAGCGGGGCCTCGGCCGAGACGCCCGGCGGCAGCGGCCCGCCCAGCGGCAGCGAAACGACGTCGCCGGCGGCGAGCGACCCCTTGTCCCGCCCCGACCGGGTGATGGCGATGCGCCGCGCGTCGATGCGGGCCGAGAAATTGCCCGACGTCGCCGGCACCCAGGCGCGCGCGGCCGCGAACCGCCCGGCCTCGATCACGGCCGCGACCGCCTTGGCCTCGTCGTCCCGGTGAACGGAAGTCATCGCTCCCTCCCTCGGCGGAATCCTAGCATCATCGGCGGCGCAGCGGCCGGCGCGCGCCCGCGGCCTTGCGGCCGCGACCCGGAAAACCCTGTGGCGCGAGCCTAGATGTAATAGGCCTTGAGCGGCGGGAAGCCGTTGAACCCGATCGAGCAGTAGGTCTGGGTGTAGGCCCCGGCGCTCAGGATCTCGACCTTGTCGCCGACGGCGAGGTCGAGCGGCAGCTGATAGTCGGCCTTGTCGTAGAGCACGTCCTCGCCGTCGCAGGTGGGGCCCGCGAGCACGACCGGCCCGGTGGGGCCGCCGTCGCGCGGCGTGCGCATGCGGTAGCGGATCGCCTCGCCGATCGTCTCCACGAGCCCGCCGAACTTGCCGATGTCGAGATAGACCCAGCGCCGCGACTCGTCGTAGGACTTGCGCGAGATGAGCACGACCTCGGCCTGGATGATGCCGGCGTCGCCGGCCACCACGCGGCCGGGCTCCACCATCACGTCGGGGACCTTGTTGCCGAAGGCGCGGGTCAGCGCGTTGAAGATGGCGTCGGCGTAGTCGTCGAGCGGGGGCGCCTCGGTCCGGTAGCGGGCCGGGAAGCCGCCGCCCAGATTCACCATCTTGAGCTCGATTCCCGCCTCGTTGAGGGCCGAGAACAGCATCGCCGTCTTGCCGATGGCGACGTCCCATTTGTTGACGTCGCGCTGCTGCGAGCCGACGTGGAAGGCGACGCCGTAAGGATCGAGGCCCATATCGCGCGCCTGGATCAGGAGGTCGCGCGCCATGTCGATCTCGCAGCCGAATTTCTCCGACAGCGGCCAGTCGGCGCCCTCGTTGCTCATGCGCAGGCGGCAATAAACCTGGGAGCCGGGCGCGGCCTTGGCGAGCTTCTCCAGCTCCGCGATCGAATCGAAGGCGAACAGGCGCACGCCGTGGCCGAAGGCGGCGGCGATGTCGCGCTCCTTCTTGATCGTGTTGCTGAAGGAGATGGTCCTGGGATCGGCGCCCGCCCGCAGACAGTCCTCGACCTCGTAGATGCTCGAGGTGTCGAAGTTGGCGCCCATCCCGACCAACAGACGCAGGATCTCCGGCGCGGGGTTGGCCTTGACCGCGTAGTAGATGTGCGCCCACGGCAGCAGGCGGTGCAGGGTCTCGTAGTTCTCGGCGACCACGTCGAGGTCAACCACGAGACAGGGAGTCTCGGGCCGCTGCTCGACGAGGAAACGGGCGATTTTTTTGCTCATCGCTCGGCTCCATCGGCTCGAGGGGCGCGCACCCCCCGGTTTCAAAATTGAGAAACTGGCCGAGCCGACGTCGCGCGGCATTATCGAAGCGGCCGAATCGTGCCTATAGGTCATTCGCCCCCGCTTGAAAAGAAAAAAATGACCCCGCCGGGACGGGCGGTTTTCGCGGCCGCAGGCCAGGCGCATTGCGCCGCGCAGGGCCCGTGTTATAACCCTTCCGACAGCAGCTGACAGCGCGCCCACCCCATGACCACCACCATCCTCATCGTCAACGGGCCCAATCTCAACCTGCTGGGCGAACGGGAGCCCGAGGTCTACGGCCGCGAGACGCTGGCCGACATCGAGGAGGCCTGCCGGGCCAAGGCCGACCAGCTGGGCCTCGCCGTGGACTTCCGCCAGAGCAACAGCGAGGCGGAGATCGTGGACCTGATCCAGAAGGCGCGCCGCAACGCCGCCGGGATCATCGTCAACGCCGGCGCGCTCAGCCACACCTCGATCGCCATCCTCGACGCGCTGCAGGCGGTCGAGGTCCCGGTCATCGAGGTCCATCTCTCCAACATCTTCCGGCGCGAGAATTTCCGCCGCCGCTCCTATGTCAGCCGCGCCGCCACCGGCGTCATCTGCGGGCTCCGCGGCCACGGCTACGTGCTGGCGCTGGAGGCCATGGCCCGGCTGCAGAAGGACCGGGACTAGATGGGCTGGCTGGACGTCGACGCCGAGCTGGTGAAGAAACTGGCGAGGCTGCTGGAGGAAACCGGGCTCACCGAGATCGAATACCGCGCCTTCGGGCGCAGCCTCCGGGTTTCGCGGCGCCACGGCGGCCACGCCCCCGCCGAGGCGGCGGCGCCCGCCCCCGCCGAGGCGGCGCCGGCGATCGGCCCCGAGCATCCGGGCGCCGTCACCGCGCCGGTGGTCGGGACCGTCTATGTCGCGCCGGAGCCGGGCGCGCCGCCCTTCGTCGCGGTCGGCGACACGGTGAAGAAGGGCCAGACCCTTCTCATCATCGAGGCGATGAAGACCATGAATCCGGTCGTCGCGCCCCGCGCCGGGCGGGTCGCGCAAATTCTCGTCGAGGACGGGACGCCCACCGAGTACGGCGAAGTCCTGATGATCCTCGAGTAGCGCGAGGCCGCCCGCCTCATGTTCGAGAAGGTCCTGATCGCCAACCGGGGCGAGATCGCGCTTCGCATCCACCGCGCCTGCCGCGAGATGGGGATCCGCACGGTCGCCGTGCATTCCACCGCGGATTCCGACGCCATGCATGTGCGCCTCGCCGACGAGAGCGTGTGCATCGGGCCGCCGCCCGCGGCCCAGAGCTATCTCAACATCCCGGCCATTCTCTCGGCCGCCACCATCGCCAACGCCGACGCCATCCATCCCGGCGTCGGCTTTTTGGCCGAGAATGCCGATTTCGCCGACATCGTGCGCGAGCACGGCTTCGCCTTCATCGGCCCCGAGCCCGAACACATGCGCATCATGGGCGACAAGATCGCGGCCAAGGAGACCATGAAGAAGCTCGGGATTCCGGTGGTCGATGGCTCCGAGGGCGAGGTCGCCGACGAGGCGGCCGCGCTCCAGGCCGCCGACGCGCTCGGCTACCCGGTTCTGGTCAAGGCCACGGCCGGCGGCGGCGGGCGCGGCATGAAGCCGGCTTTCAGCCCGGAGGACCTGCGCCAGGCCTTGCCGCTCGCCCGGGCCGAGGCCAAGGCCGCGTTCGGCAACGACGCCGTCTATATCGAGCGGCTGCTGACCCGGCCGCGCCACATCGAGATCCAGGTGCTGGGCGACGCCTTCGGCAACGTCGTCCACCTGGGCGAGCGCGACTGCTCGCTCCAGCGCCGCCACCAGAAAGTGCTCGAGGAGGCCCCCTCGCCCGCCCTCAACGCGGCCGAGCGCGACAAGATCGGGAGCACGGTCGCCGCCGCCATGGCCAAGCTCGGATACCAGAGCGTCGGGACCATCGAGTTCCTGTACCAAGACGGCGCGTTCGCCTTCATCGAGATGAACACGCGGCTCCAGGTGGAGCACCCCGTCACCGAGATGATCAGCGGCATCGACATCGTGCGCGAGCAGATCCGGGTCGCGACCGGCGCCCCCCTGGCGCTGCGCCAGGAGGACATCGCGCTCGCCGGGCACGCCATCGAATGCCGCATCAACGCCGAGGATCCCGAGACCTTCGCGGCTTCGCCGGGGCGCATCACCGATTACCACGCGCCGGGCGGGCTCGACGTCCGGGTCGATTCCGCGCTCTATTCGGGTTGCAGGGTGCCCCCCTTCTACGACAGCCTGATCGCCAAGCTGGTGGTCAAGGGAAAGACCCGGAACGAGTGTTTGATGAGGCTGCGGCGCGCCCTGGAGGAATACGTGATCGGCGGCATCAAGACGACGATCCCGCTGCACGTGCGGCTCATCACCGATCCCGATTTCCTGAACGGCAACTACGACATCCATTGGCTCGAGGGATTCCTCGGGCACCATCGATAGGCGCGCCATGTCGCAACTGACGCCGCAAATTCTGCTGCGGGCCTATGCGGCGGGAATCTTCCCCATGGCCGAGAGCCGGGAGGATTCCAAGCTCTACTGGATCGACCCCGAGATGCGCGGCCTTCTGCCGCTCGACCGGTTCCACGTCCCCAAGAGCCTGCGCCGCACGATCCGCCGCGATGCCTTCGAGGTGACGTGCGACACCGCCTTCCTCGAGGTGATGCGCGGCTGCGCCGAGGCCACGGCGAAGCGGCCCAACACCTGGATCAACGCAGAGATCGTCGCGCTCTACGAGGATCTCTACGCCATGGGCCACGCCCACAGCGTCGAGTGCTGGCGCGACGGCACGCTGGTGGGCGGGCTTTACGGGGTGGCGCTGGGCGCGGCCTTCTTCGGCGAGAGCATGTTCAGCCGCGTGCGCGACGCGAGCAAGGTCGCGCTGGTGCATCTCGTGGCGCGCATGAAGGCGGGCGGCTATCTGCTCCTCGATACCCAGTTCGTGACCACGCATCTGCGCCGCTTCGGCGTCACCGAGGTGAGCCGCGGCGAATATCACCGCCGGCTCGGCGAGGCGCTCAAGGTGCAGGCGACGTTCTACTCCGAGCTGCCGGCGGGCGCGGTCGAGGCGGTTTTGCAGTCGAGCACCCAGACGTCGTAGACCGGGTGCTCCAGCGCCGAGAGCGCCGGGCTTGAGGCGAACATCCAGCCCGTGAACAGCTTGCGCTTGGGCTCACCCGGCTTGGCCTCCCAGATCTCGAGAAAGGCCGCGGATTCGGGCGGCTCCTCCGGCGGCGTCTTGAAGCAGGCATGCGGGATGATCTCGAGCGTGCCGAAATGCGACACCTGGTCGAGCGGCGCGTCAATCGTGGAGATGCGCGCCGTCACCTTGTCGAGGCCCTGGAGCACGGCGATGGTGTCGCGGCCGGTCGGCGCCGGCAGCGATTCCGAGGGCGCGCCCGGCGCCGGCGTTTGCGGCGCCGGCGTTTGCGGCGGCGCGGCCGGCGTCTCTTCCTCCTCGGGCACGTACTCGTCCTGGGCCTGCGCGGGGACGCACGCCAGCGCCGCCACGACGGCGAGCGCCCGCAGGCCGTTCAAGACCGCCCTATTTCTTCTTGTTGCGATAGGGATTATGGAGCGCCTCGACGATCTCGTGGAGGACTTCGCGGACCTGGTCTTCGGCACAGCCCATCAGGACCGCGTCCTCGAGCGCATCCTGGGAAAGCTGGCGGATCTCGTCGATGTTCTCGTTCAGCACCTTGATCTTCTCGAGGCACGAGACCGGCTTTCCCTCGGCCGTGCGCCAGGCGGCGCGGCGCGCCGGCTTGCGCTCGACGTGGCCGCGCTTCACGCCGGAAAATCCCCGGTGAGGATGGAAGTGGAGGCGCGCGCCGGCCGCGGCGCGGCGGCGGGGGAAAAGCGTCCGGTCATGGCGAGTCGCCGGTCGCGCCCCCGCCCTGCTTGTCTTTGTCCTGGCCCTTCTTGGAGCCGCTGAAGATGTAGCGGCTCACCAGGTCCTCGAGGTTGATCGCGGACTGGGTGTGGGTGATCTCGCCCCCGGCCTTCAGCAGCGTCTCGTCCGCGCCCGGCTCCAGCGCCACGTATTTGTTCCCCAAAAGGCCGTCGCTCACGATCTTGGCGGAGGTGTCGGTCGGCAGCTTGACGTTGGGATCGATGCTGAGGGTCAGGACCGCGAAATAGGTGTCGGGCTCGAGCTTCTCGCCGACCACGGTGCCGATCTTGATCCCGCTCATGCGGACGTCGGTGCCCTCGCGGATGCCGTCCACGCGGTCGAATTTCGCGGTCACCTCGTAGCCACTGACGGCGCCGATGTCGGCGCTCGAATACGCGAACACGACGAAAAACGCCGCCACGACCAGAACGACGGCGCCCATGATGGTCTCGATCGCGTTCCTTCTCATCGGTTCCTTCCCTTTGCGCGCGCGCCGCTTACGACGGCTTCCACGGCTCGTAATCGCCCGTGCCGCGCGGGCGCTTGTTGGCGGCCAGGACGTGGCCCGGCGGCCGGTACGCGGCCTCGGTCCCCGTCGGATTGGGGACATGCGGCGCCACCCAGGGATACGGCTTCAGGTCGGATTCCTTGGGCGGATCGGCGATGGTGTGGTGGAGCCAGGCGTGCCACGCCGGCGGCACCTTGGTCGCTTCCGCCTCGCCCGCGTACATGACCCAGCGGCGGTCGTAGCCCGCGCGCCGGGGCACGCGCATCCGGTAGTAGCGGTTGCCCGATGCGTCGCTGCCGACGCACTCGCCGAACAGCCATGTGGTGATCAACGTCCCGATGTTCACGCGCGGCCCTCGATTTCGATGCGGGCGAATAATGCCTGCGCGGGCGTGGCGCGTCCAGGGCGGAGCGGTATCGCGCGGCACCGGCGCATCTTTCCGCGCCCGACGCGCCGCCCGATCGCGCGCGATCGAAGCCGAAGCGGTGCCGGCGACCGATGCCGGGCGCGCGGCGCCGTCTCAAGCGTCCGCGGCGCCGGGAACCGCCGCGGCCATGCCCGGACATAAGCCGTTTTGCCTAGGATCAACGTCCCGAGACCCCAAGATTTCGTAGCGATCCGCGGGCGGACCACAAAATGTATTGAATTCCACAACATCTTGTGGCTTGATGGCGACTCGCGCCAAGTCCGGAAAAAATCGGACGCGCGGCGCGAAATAATAAAGGCAGCGCGGCGGCGGTAGGGGCGCAGGTCCATCGGCGGGCCGCCGGGGCAAAACGGTCGACGGGGATGTGCAGCGCCCGCGGCCAGGTGAAAAAAACTGCAGGTTAGGGGGTACTCATGCGGATCGTGCGCCGCTTCACCGGGGAAGGGAAGTCTCCTTACGACGGAATCGCCTTCGAGACACGGGCAAGCGAGATCCGCAATCCCGACGGCTCCCTGGTTTTCCAGCTCGAGAACATCGAGGTTCCGGCGGCATGGTCGCAGGTCGCCTGCGACGTGCTCGCGCAGAAGTATTTCCGCAAGGCCGGCATCCCCGCCAAGCTGAAGCGCGTGCCCGAGGAGGGCATGCCGCAATTTCTCTGGCGCTCGGTCCCGGACGAGGCGGACAGGGCGAACGATTCCGGCGGCGAGCGCGACGCGCGGCAGGTCTTCGACCGGCTGGCCGGCGCCTGGACCTATTGGGGCTGGAAGGGCGGCTATTTCGACGGCGAAGAGGACGCGCGCGCCTTCTTCGACGAGATGCGGTTCATGATGGCGCGCCAGATGGGCGCGCCCAACTCCCCGCAGTGGTTCAACACCGGGCTTTATTGGGCCTACGGCATCGACGGCCCGGCCCAGGGCCACTATTACGTCGATCACGAGACCGGCGAGGTCGCCGCCTCGCAATCCGCCTACGAGCGGCCGCAGCCCCACGCCTGCTTCATCCAGGGCGTCGCCGACGACCTGGTGAACGAGGGCGGGATCATGGACCTGTGGGTGCGGGAGGCCCGCCTGTTCAAATACGGCTCGGGCACCGGCAGCAACTTCTCGCGGCTGCGCGGCGACGGCGAGCCGCTTTCGGGCGGCGGCCGGTCCTCCGGCCTCATGAGCTTCCTCAAGATCGGCGACCGCGCCGCCGGCGCCATCAAGTCCGGCGGCACCACGCGGCGCGCCGCCAAGATGGTGGTCGTGGACATCGACCATCCCGACATCGAGCAGTTCATCAACTGGAAGGTGACGGAGGAGGAGAAGGTCGCCTCCCTGGTCGCGGGCTCGCGGCTCGCCAACATCCACCTCAACGCGATCCTGCGCGCGTGCCACAAGGCGGGCGACGGCGTCGCGGGCGACGACCGCTTCGATCCCCGGAAGAACGCGGCGCTGCGCCAGGCCATCCGCGACACGCGCCGGGCCATGGTCCCCGAGAGCTACATCCAGCGCGTGCTGCAGTTCGGGCGCCAGGGCTACACCTCGATCCAGTTCAAGACCTACGATACCGACTGGGACTCCGACGCCTATCTCACGGTCTCGGGCCAGAATTCGAACAACTCGGTGCGGGTCGGGAACGACTTCCTGCGCGCGGTCGAGCGCGACGGCGAGTGGACGCTGACGAGGCGCACCGACGGCAAGCCGCACAAGCAGGTGCGGGCGCGCGACCTGTGGGACCAGATCGGCCACGCCGCCTGGGCCTGCGCCGACCCGGGCCTGCAGTTCGACACCACCATCAACGAATGGCACACCTGCCCGAACTCCGGGCGGATCAACGCCTCGAACCCGTGCTCGGAGTACATGTTCCTCGACGACACGGCGTGCAACCTCGCCTCGCTCAACCTGCTCGGGTTCCGCGGCGAGGACGGCCGGTTCGACATCGAGGGCTTCCGCCATGCCGCGAGGCTATGGACCGTCGTGCTCGAGATCTCGGTCCTGATGGCCCAGTTCCCGGCCCGGCGGATCGCCCAGCTTTCCTACGAGTACCGGACGCTGGGCCTGGGCTTCGCCAATTTGGGCGGGCTGCTGATGGCCTCGGGGCTGGGCTACGACAGCGCCGAGGCGCGCGCGATCTGCGGCGCCGTCAGCGCGCTCATGACCGGCGTTTCCTATGCGACCTCGGCCGAGATGGCGCGCGAGCTCGGGCCCTTCCCCGGCTTTGCGGCGAACCGCGAGGCGATGCTGCGCACCATGCGCAACCACCGGCGCGCGGCCCACGGAGTGCACAACGGCTACGAGGGGCTTTCGACCTATCCGGTGCCGATCGAGGAAAAGGATTGCCCCGAGCCGGAGCTGGTCGCGGCGGCGCGCGCGGCGTGGGACGCGGCGGTGGAGGCGGGCGAGCGCCACGGCTACCGCAACGCCCAGGCGACCGTGATCGCGCCCACCGGCACCATCGGGCTGGTGATGGACTGCGACACCACCGGCATCGAGCCCGATTTCGCCATCGTCAAGTTCAAGAAGCTGGCGGGCGGCGGCTATTTCAAGATCATCAACCGGACGGTCCCGGTCGCGCTCGAGACGCTCGGCTATACGCCCGAAGAGATCGACGACATCGTGCGCTACGCGGTCGGCCACGGCACGCTCGAGAACGCGCCCGGCATCGACCACGAGGCGCTGCGCCGCAAGGGATTCAACGAATCGACCCTGCAGGCCCTCGAATCGGCGCTCGGGTCCGCCTTCGACATCCGATTCACCTTCAACAAATGGACGCTGGGGGCGGATTTCTGTGTCAAGGTCCTGGGCTTCACCGACGCCCAGCTCGACGACGTCTCCTTCGACATGCTGGCCGCGCTCGGCTTCTCGAAGGACGAGATCGAGGCCGCGAACGTCCATTGCTGCGGCGCCATGACGGTGGAAGGGGCGCCGCGCCTGAAGCCCGAGCATCTCTCCGTCTTCGATTGCGCCAACCCGTGCGGGCGCAAGGGCAAGCGGTTCCTCTCGTGGGAGAGCCACATCCGGATGCTGGCCGCCTGCCAGCCGTTCGTCTCGGGCGCGATCTCCAAGACCATCAACATGCCCGGCCACGCCACCGTCGAGGAGTGCAAGGACGCCTACATGCTCTCGTGGAAGCTGGGGCTGAAGGCGAACGCGCTGTACCGCGACGGCTCCAAGCTTTCGCAGCCCTTGAGCTCGGCCACGGTCGAGGTGGTCGATGACGACCGCGAGGCGGACGTCGTGGCGATCGCGGCCGAGCAGGCGCCCAAGATCATCGAGCGGATCGTCGAGCGCTTCGTCTCGAGCCGCCACCGCATGCCCCAGCGGCGCAAGGGCTACATCCAGAAGGCCGTGGTCGGCGGGCACAAGGTGTATCTGCGCACCGGCGAGTACGAGGACGGGCGGCTGGGCGAGATCTTCGTCGACATGCACAAGGAAGGCGCGGCCTTCCGCAGCCTCATGAACAATTTCGCGATCGCGATCTCGATCGGCCTGCAATACGGCGTGCCGCTCGAGGAATTCGTGGACGCCTTCACCTTCACGCGCTTCGAGCCCTCCGGGTTGGTCGAAGGCAACGACGCCATCAAGATGGCGACCTCCGTGATCGACTACATCTTCCGCGAGCTCGCGGTTTCCTATCTCGGGCGCAACGACCTCGCCCACGTCGAAGCCTCCGATCTCCTTCCCGATTCGGTCGGGCGCGGGAAGAACGACGGCATGCCCGCGAATGCCAAGGGGAACGAGGCCGCGCTCGACGCGGTCAAACGCTTCACCAGCACGGGTTTCGTGCGCAACAACCTTTACGTCCTCAGTTCCGGTGGCCCGAGGCTGGACGCCTCGCCAGCGGATGCGGGCGCGGCCCCGAGCGCCGCGATCGCCGCATCGGCCACCACCGCCCTGACGGGCAGCGGCGCCGCCGAAGCCGTTGCCTTCAGTGTCGCAATCACCAACGGCAGCGACCGGCTCGAACAGGTGCGCAGTGCGCGTCTCAAGGGCTACACGGGCGATGCCTGCGGCGAATGCGGCAACTTCACCCTGGTCCGCAACGGGACGTGCCTCAAATGCATATCCTGCGGCGCGACCAGCGGATGCAGCTGACCCACAGCTGCTTCATATAGTGCAGTCCTCCCTGAGCTTCGGGGGTGTGGCGGCGGCCCACCCCTGATTTTTTTGCCCTTTCCCTGTCACGCGCCGGCCGCGTCCGCGGTGCTATCATCGCCGACGGCCCGCGGCGGGCCTATGTCTGCCCCGCGGGGACAAGCAACAGGAGTTTCGGGCGATGAACAACTGGCCAGCGATGTGGAGCGCGTTTCCGAACTTGGGTGAGCTGATGCAGAACATCTCGCCGTACACGAACTGGTTTTCACCGACGGTCGAATACAACTTCGCCGGAAACCGCGAGGTCGAGGCCGATGTGGTCGCCAATGTCGCGAGCTACGGCAGGCAGCTCGGCGCGCTGACCGCGGCGGTCCTCGAGGTCTCGAAGGGAAGCAAGACCCCGGCGGTCGGGCGGCTGCGCGAGATCGCGGCGAAGATCGAAAAGCGCAAGAAGGATTACGCGGCGAATCTGCAAGGCGAACTTGAGCGCAAATTGGACGGCTTGCGCGAGAGCGACCCCGAGATGCTGGAGCGCCTGCTCGCCCGCTACGCGTAGGCCCGAGCCGGCCGCGGGGCTGGAACGGGCGGGCGGGCGCGATTATGCTCAGCGTGTCGCCGCCGAAAGGGCACGCCATGGCCGGAAAAGTGGACGCGCAGTTGAAGAAGCTCGGGATCGCCTTGCCGGAGCCGCCGGCCGCGGCCGCGCGCTACGTTCCCTTCGTGGTCGCCGGCGGCCTCGTGTTCGTCGCCGGCCAGCTTCCCATGCAGGGCGGCAGGATCGCGGTGGCGGGAAAGCTGGGCGACGACGTCTCGATCGAGGACGGCGTCCACGCCGCGCGGCTGTGCGCGATCAACATCCTCGCCCAGCTCCGCGCCGCCTGCGGTGGCGACCTCGACAAGGTCCGCCGTTGCGTCCGGCTCAACGGCTTCGTCGCCTCCACGCCCGACTTCACCGACCAGCCGCGGGTGGTGAACGGCGCCTCGGATCTGATCGTGGAGGCGCTGGGCGAAGCCGGGCGCCATTCCCGCATCGCCGTCGGCGTCGCCGCGCTTCCCCTCGACGCCGCCGTCGAGGTGGACGGAATCTTCGAGATCGCCTAGCCCCGCCTCACTCCCCGCCTTCGGCGGCGCGCGAGCTCAGCATCCGGTTCTTGAACCCGGCCGCCGCGAGATTCGCCATGATCTCGCGGGCATGCTCCGGGTTGCGGGTCTCGATCATGAGATCGAGCTCGGCCGACTTGACGGGGACGTCGGAGAACAGGCGCTGGTGGTGCGCCTCGATGATGTTGGCGCCGGCGGCGGCGATGATCCCGGAGATCCGGTGCAGGGCGCCCGGCTGGTCCACGAGCTCGACGCGCAGGCTGAACATGCGCCCCGCGCGCACCAGCCCGCGCAGCAGCACCGAGCTCAACACCCGGGAGCCGATGTTGCCGCCGGAGACGACGAGCCCGACCTTTTGCCCCGCGAACCGCGCGCGCTCGGCCTCCAGCGCCGCGAGCGGCGCGGCAGCAGCCCCTTCCGCCAGCACCTTGGCCTCGACCAGCATCATCTCGACCGCGCGCTCGATCGCGTCCTCGTCGGCGAGGAAGATTTCGGCGACCAGGGCGCGGACCACGGGCTCGGTCAGCTTGCCGGGGCGCTCGACCGCGATGCCTTCGGCGAGCGTGCTCCCGGCGTGCCCGAACCCGCGGCCATGCAGGGCCTCGATCATCGAGGCGCAGGCCGCGGCCTCGACGCCGAAGACGGCGATCTCCGGCTTCAGGTGCTTGGCGGCGGTCGCGACCCCGGAGATGAGGCCGCCGCCGCCGACCGGAACGATCAGGGCGTCGAGCGCGGGCTCGGCCGCCAGCATCTCGAGCCCGACGGTGCCCTGCCCCGCGATGATCGCGGGATCGTCGTAGGGGTGGACGAAGACCAGCCCCTCACGTTCCGCCTTCGCTTGGGCGAACTCGGTCGCCTCGGCGAGCCCGGCGCCCTCCAGCACGACCTGGGCGCCGAGGCCCGCCGTGTGCTCGATCTTGGTGAAGGGGGTCGCGGCGGGCATGACGATGGTGGCCGGGATCCCGAGCCTTTTCGCGTGATAGGCGACACCCTGGGCGTGGTTGCCGGCCGAGGCCGCGATCACGCCGCGCGCCCGCTCGCGCGCGCTCAGCCCCGCGAGCTTGACCAGCGCGCCGCGGTCCTTGAACGAGCCGGTGTATTGCAGGCTTTCGAGCTTGAGGAAGACGTCGGCGCCGAGGCGCTCGGAAAGCCGCGCCGCCGGGACCAGCGGCGTCTTGACGACGACCCCCTCCATGAGGCGCGCCGCCGCCTGGATGTCCTCGAAGCCGACCGCCATCGCAAATCCCCCTCGCCCGCGCCGCGCCTTCCGCTATTGATGCGCGATCCGCCGCTCCTGGCAACCGCGCCGGCGCACGCACCCTTGCGCGGGGCGCTTGGCCGTCCGATCTTTGGTTGGAACGGAGGGTTTCGCGAATGCCCGACGGCCGCGAAGCGGCGACGGTCCGCGTCGTTTCCTCGATCGCCGAGATTCCGGCGGACGACTGGGACGCCTGCGCCGGCGACGCCAACCCCTTCGTTTCCCACGGGTTTTTGAAGGCGTGCGAGGAAAGCGGCTCGGCCGGGCCGGAAACCGGCTGGCTCGGGCGCCATCTGGCGCTCGAGGATTCCGCCGGCGCGGTGATCGCCTGCGCCCCCGTTTACGCCAAATCCCACTCGCTCGGCGAATACGTGTTCGACCACGGCTGGGCCCATGCCTTCGAGCAGGCGGGCGGGCGCTATTACCCCAAGCTCCTTTGCGCCGTGCCCTTCACGCCGGTGCCGGGGCCCCGGCTTCTCCTTCGCCGCCGGGGCCGCGGCAAGGACGAGGACCTGGGCGCGCTCGCGGCCGCCATGGTCGAGCTGGTGCGGCGCCACGATCTTTCCTCGGCGCACGTCAATTTCGTGGAAGAGGACCAGGCGCGCGCGCTGGCGGAACTGGGATTCCTCGTGCGCGCCGGCTACCAGTTCCATTGGCGCAACCGCGGCTACGGCGGATTCGAGGACTTCTTAAGCGACCTCAGCTCGCGCAAGCGCAAGGCCATCCGCAAGGAGCGGGCCCAGGCGCTCTCGGGCGGGCTGAGCGTGCGGATCGCGGCCGGGAACGACATCACGGAATCCGACTGGGACGCGTTCTTCGGCTTCTACATGGAGACTGGCAGCCGCAAATGGGGCCGGCCCTATCTGACCCGCCCCTTCTTCTCGCTGCTGCAGGCGGCGATGCCGGAGCGCATCGTGCTGATCCTGGCGGAGCGCGGAAGGCGGCCCGTCGCCGGCGCCTTGAACCTGTGCGGCCGCGACGCGCTCTACGGGCGCTATTGGGGCGCCGTCGAGCACCATTCCTTCCTGCATTTCGAGCTCTGCTATTACCAGGCGATCGACTACGCCATCGCCCACGGGCTCGGCCGCGTCGAGGCCGGGGCCCAGGGCGAGCACAAGATTCAGCGCGGCTACCTTCCGGCGCCGACCTTCAGCGCCCATTACATCGCGGACCCGGGTTTCCGCGCGGCCGTCGCGCGGTTCGTGGCCGAGGAAACGCGCGGCATCGAAGCCGAGATGGCGGCGCTGGCGGAACTTTCGCCGTTCAAGGAATAGGGGCGCGGTGCCACTCCTGGAACCGTAACGGCGGTTGTGCCATCATCGGGCCGTCGTCTTTCGAACGCAGGGGAACCCGGAAATGAAAAAACCGCCGCGCGCCGGGCGCCGCGCCGCCGCCGCTTTCGCGGCGCTTTCCGCGCTGGTCCTTCTCGCACTGGGGCTCGCCGCCCGCCCCGCGCTCGCCCAGGAGGCGAAGGTGCTGAGCGACGGGCGGCTCGAATACGAGGAGAACTGCACCAACTGCCACGGCCTCATCGGCAAGGGCGACGGCCCGCTCGCCGACATCCTGCTGGTCCGGCCGCCCGACCTCACACAGATCGCCAAGGCGAACGGCGGCGTGTTCCCGTTCTGGAAGGTTTTCGAGATCATCAGCGGCGAAAAGCCCGTGCGCGCGCACAAGGTCTCGGGCATGCCGATCTGGGGGAACCGCTTCACCGCCGAGGAGAAGACCCGCTATTTCCCGCCCGCCCATGTGCGGATTCTCCTGCTGACCCATTATCTCGAATCGATACAGGAGTGACAGGCATGGCGACGACGGCGAGGCTGCTTCCACGGATCGCGCTTCTCTCCCTTGTGGCGCTCGCGCTCGGCGCCCTGCCCGCGCTCGCCGACGAAAAGGACCAGGTGCTGAAGGACGGCAAGCGCGACTACGAGCAGAACTGCGCCGCCTGCCACGGCGAGTCGGCCATGGGTGACGGGAAGATGGCCGATTTGCTGACGGTGCGGCCCCCGGATCTGACGCGGATCGCCAAGGGCAACGGCGGCGTGTTCCCGTTCTGGAAGGTCTACAACATCATCGGCGGCGAGGCGCCGGCCCGCGCCCACCAGTTTTCGCCGATGCCGATCTGGGCGAGCCGGTTCCGCGCCGAGGCGGCGACGCAGTGGTACGCACCCGCCCACGTGCGGATCCTGCTGCTGACGCACTACCTCGAATCGATCCAGGAAAAATAGCCGCCGCGCGCCGTTCAGGCCGCATTCAGGGCCGGACATCCAGAATGACCGGCGAGTCTTGGATTCGCACGGCGATTTCTGCCATCATTCGACAAGTTCAACTTCGTTTTCCGCGAGGCGAAACGCATGACTCTTGGGAAAGTTGCATCCGTGTTCGGCCTGGCCGCCCTGGCGGCCCTGCCGGCGCTCCTGGCGGCGGCCCCGGCGCAGGCCCGCGAGGACGAAGTCCTGCGCGACGGCCGGCAGGCCTATCAGGAAAACTGCACCGCCTGCCACGGCGACTCGGCCAAGGGCGACGGCCCGATGGCCGAGATTCTGACGATCAAGCCCGCCGATCTCACGGAAATCGCCAAGAAAAACGGCGGCGTGTTCCCGTTCTGGCGGGTTTACGGGATCATCGACAACACGATTCCCATGAAGGGGCACGCCTACATGCCGAACTTCGAGAGCCGCTTCCGGTCGGAGGAGCAAAAGCCGGGCTACGCGCCGTCATATTTGCGGATTCTGGCGCTGACCCACTGGCTGGAGTCGATCCAGGAGAAGTAGGCGCGGCCTAGCGCTTCTCGACGAGGGCCGGGACCTTCGGCGCGTCGGACCCGGGCGGCGGGAAGTCGAAGGCGAGCTTGCCGTCCACCACCGTGATCTTGACCGTGCCGCCGCTGGCGAGCTTGCCGAACAGCAGCTCTTCCGAGAGCGGCTTCTTCACATGCTCCTGGATCATGCGCGCGAGCGGCCGGGCGCCGAACTTCTGGTCGTAGCCCTTGTCGGCGAGCCAGGCGCGCGCGTCCTCGTCGAGCACGATCGTGACGTTGCGGTCGGCGAGCTGCTCTTCGAGCTGCATCACGAACTTCTCCACCACCCGGCTCACGATCTCGGGCGTGAGCTGCTTGAAGCCGATGATGGCGTCGAGCCGGTTGCGGAACTCCGGCGTGAACATGCGGTTGATCGCCTCCTCGTCCTCGCCCACGCGCTCGGTCCGCTCGAAGCCGATGGCCGGCTTGGCGAGCTCGGCCGCGCCCGCGTTGGTCGTCATGATGAGGATGACGTTGCGGAAGTCGATCGTCTTGCCGTTGTGGTCGGTGAGCTTCCCGTAGTCCATCACCTGCAGCAGGATGTTGAACAGGTCGGGATGCGCCTTCTCGATCTCGTCCAGCAGCAGCACGGCGTGCGGATGCTGGTCGATGGCGTCGGTCAGGAGCCCGCCCTGGTCGAAGCCGACATAGCCGGGCGGCGCGCCGAGCAGGCGCGAGACGGAGTGCCGCTCCATGTATTCCGACATATCGAAGCGGATGAGCTCGATACCCATGATGCGCGCGAGCTGGCGCGCGACCTCGGTCTTGCCCACCCCGGTCGGCCCCGAGAACAGATAGGAGCCGATCGGCTTTTCCGGCTCGCGCAGGCCGGCGCGGGCGAGCTTGATCGCGCTCGAGAGCGCGGCGATCGCCTGGTCCTGGCCGAACACCATGGTCTTGAGGTCGCGCTCGAGGTTGGCGAGCGCCTCCTTGTCGTCGCGCGAGACGCGCTTGGGCGGGATGCGCGCGATCTTGGCCACCACCGCCTCGACGTCCTTGACCGTGATCGTCTTCTTGCGCTTGCTGGGCGGCAGCAGCATCTGCGCCGCGCCCACCTCGTCCAGGACGTCGATCGCCTTGTCGGGCAGCTTGCGGTCGTTGATGTAGCGCGACGACAGCTCGACCGCCGTGCGCAGCGCCTCGCTCGTGTAGCGGACGTTGTGGTGGGACTCGTAATAGGGCTTGAGGCCGCGCAGGATCTTCACCGTGTCCTCGAGCGAGGGCTCGTTGATGTCGATCTTCTGGAAGCGGCGGACCAGCGCCCGGTCCTTCTCGAAATAGTTGCGGAATTCCTTGTAGGTGGTCGAGCCGATGCAGCGCAGGGTCCCCGCGGCCAAGGTCGGCTTGAGGATGTTCGAGGCGTCCATCGAGCCGCCGCTGGTGGCGCCGGCGCCGATCACCGTGTGGATCTCGTCGATGAACAGGATGGCGGCACCCTCGTGCGATTCGAGCTCGGAGATGACGGCCTTGAGCCTTTCCTCGAAATCGCCGCGGTAGCGGGTGCCCGCGAGCAGCGCGCCCATGTCGAGGGCGTAGATCGTCACGTCCTGCAGGACGTCGGGCACGTCGCCGTGGACGACCCGCCGCGCCAGGCCTTCCGCGATCGCCGTCTTGCCGACGCCGGGATCGCCGACGTAAAGCGGGTTGTTCTTGGTGCGGCGGCACAGGATCTGGATCGTGCGCTCGACCTCCGCCTCGCGGCCGATCAGGGGATCGATCTTGCCCTTCGCCGCCTTCTCGTTGAGGTTGACGCAATAGGCGTCGAGGGCGTCGTGGCCCTTCTTGACGACGCGCTCGCCCGCCACGTCCTCGTCCGCGCCGTGGACCGACTGCTGCTGCGAGAGGCCCGGCACCTTGGCGATGCCGTGGGAGATGTAGTTCACGGCGTCGAGGCGCGACATCTCCTGCTGGTGAAGGAAATAGACCGCGTGGGATTCCCGCTCGGAGAAAAGGGCGACGAGCACGTTGGCGCCGGTCACCTCCTCACGGCCCGAAGACTGCACGTGGATGGCGGCGCGCTGGAGGACCCGCTGGAACCCGGCGGTCGGCTTGGCGTCTTCGCCGCGCCCGGTGACGAGCCCGGCGAGCTCGCGGTCGAGATACCGCACCACTTCCTGCCGCAACTTGTCGACCTTGACGCCGCAGGCGCGCATCACGGCGACCGCGTCCTGGTCATCGGCGAGCGCGAGAAGCAGGTGCTCGAGCGTCGCGAACTCGTGCCGCCGCTCGTTGGCGTAGCCAAGCGCGCGGTGAAGGCTTTGCTCGAGGTTATGCGACAGCATGGGGCGCTTCCGTTTTCGTTGTGATTATCGTCCCGTCACTCTTTTTCCAGCGTGCATTGCAAAGGATGTTGATGGCGCCGCGCAAATTCAACGACCTGATGCACCTTAGTCTCGGCAATCTCGTAAGTGAAGACTCCGCAAATTCCCACGCCGCGGCGATGAACGTGGAGCATGATCTGGGTCGCCTCCTCGTGGTTCTTGTGGAAAAAGCGCTCCAGCACATGGACGACGAATTCCATCGGCGTGTAGTCGTCGTTGAGCAGGATGACCCTGTACATCGACGGCTTCTTGGTCTTCGGCCGGCTCTTGACGACGACCTTGGTGGTCGGCGTATCCAGGCCGTTTCCATGATCGCTCATCGCTCGATCCGCGGCACCCCGTCGCAAAAACCGGAGAAATCCGGCCCCTAATCATATTGGATCGCCGCCTCGCGGTGAAAGACCCTAGTTAACCGAAGCTATCATGGCGAGGGTTTATGGCCGATTAAGGGCACGGCCGGCGCGCCGGCCATGGCAAACGGCCCGGCGGACATGCCGCCGGGCCGCATCGCCTGCCAGGAGTTCGGTCTTCCTTCAGCGGGCGAAAGCCTTGATGAATCGTTCGGTGGCGGCCTCGACCTCGTCGGCGATCGGCTCGCACACCTCCTCGGCGAGTGCCACCGACATCTGCGACAACCTGTCCGCGGTCGCGGCCACGCGGTCATAATTCTCCCGCGCAAACGAGGACTGCTTGGCAACCAGGGCCGTGAAGCTGCCACAGGCGCCGAGTTCCTCGGCGGCGGCGGCGCCGGAGGCCATCTGCTGGCCGACGAAGCGCGCCATTTCCTGCGCCAGGCGGTCGACGCCGCGCACCAGGATCGCGCCGGCCGCGATCGTCGCGCCCACGCCGTTGCGCGGCTCGGCGCCGACGCGGCGGACCGCCGACAAGAACGGGTTCGCTTCCAGGCCCTTGAGCCAGGGCGCCGGCAGCGTCTGGGCCGGCGCCTTGGGCGCCGCCTTGGGCGCCGCCTTGGGCGCGGCGACGCGCGGCTTCTGCGGCTTCTGCGGCTTCTTGGACGCCGGGCCGGGCGCCGACTTGGCCGCCGCGGCCGGCGGCTGGGCGGGCGCCGGTTGCGGGCCCGGCACCGGCCGGATCAGGGCGTGGCCGAAACCGGCGACGGCGGGCGGGCCGCGCCGCGCCGGTGCGGGAGGGATCGCCGCCGGCGCCGCGGGGCGAGCCGCGCTCTTGGCCGGCGCCTGAGGAGCGGCGCGATTCTCGGGTTTTGCCGCCGGAACGGCGGGAACGGTCTTTCCTTCGCTCATCTCATCGTCTCCTGATCCAGTCCTTCGATGGGACCCCCGGTGATGCTGCGGTGCAACATGGAAAGACTATTCGAAAGAGCATGGGCGGTCAAAGGCTATTGCGCAGCGCACAAAATAGGCAGAGGGCGACGTCCCGCAAAGGAGCGGATTCGGCCGCGTTTTCGCCAAAAGATGGTGTAAGGATTCCGCTTTTCCCGGCCAGCGGGGCGGGACATTTAGGATTTTTCAACCTTACCGGACGAGAATTCATGCCGTAACGGATAGACAAGGACTCCCGATTTTATTTAGACTCGCTTTCGAATCTGCTCAGATCCGGAGCGGGGGAGTAACGGATTCTTGTTCGGGAAGAGGGGTCAAGGGAGCGAGTGCGGATCCGCCGATAGGGGCCACGCGGTCCGGCGGCGGTGGCTGGCGCTCGCGCTCGCGTTTGGATTCGCGGCTTTCGCCGTGCGCCCGGCGCTCGCCGGCTATTCCTCGATCGTCATCGACGACACCACCGGCGACGTCCTCCACGAGATGAACGCCGACGTCGCGAACTATCCCGCGTCGCTCACCAAGATCATGACCCTCTACCTCGCCTTCACGGCGCTCCAGGAAGGGCGCCTGTCGCTGGGTGACACGGTCACGGTCTCCGAGCACGCGAGCGTCCAGGCGCCGTCCAAGCTGGGGCTCGAGCCCGGCGACAAGGTCACGGTCAGGAACCTGATCCTCGGGATGGTCACCAAGTCGGCGAACGACGCCGCGGTGGCGCTGGCCGAGACCCTGGGTGGCAGCGAGTCCGCCTTCGCCGCCAAGATGACCGCCAAGGCGCGCGCGCTCGGCATGACGGCGACCGAATTCAAGAACGCCTCCGGCCTGCCCGATCCCGACCAGGTGACGACCGCCCGCGACATGGCGGTGCTCGCCCACGCGGTGATCCACGACTTCCCGCAGTACTACCATTTCTTCGGCACGCCCCGGTTCACCTACGAGGGCCACGTTTACGGGAACCACAACCGGCTTCTGAGGACCTACAAGGGCGTGGACGGCATCAAGACCGGCTACATCCGCGCGTCGGGCTTCAACCTCGTGGCCTCGGCCGAGCGCGGCGGGCGGCGCCTCGTCGGCGTCATCCTGGGCAGCCAGTCGCCGTCGGCGCGCAACGCCCGGATGGCGCGGCTGCTCGATTCCTCCTTCCTCGGCCAGACGACCCGGCTCGCCGCCCTGTCCGGAAAGCCGGAAGGGGCCTCGGCCTCGAACGCGCCGCCCAAGGTTGCGATCGCCGCCGCCAAGAGGGCGGCGACCAGGCCCGCCGGGCCCGACCGCGGCTGGGGCGTCCAGGTCGGCGCTTTCAGCCGCTTCGCCCCGGCCCATCTCGCGGCGAACCGCGCCGCCCGCAGGGCGCCGCGCCTGCTGCGGCATACCAACGTCGCGATCGACACGACCAGCGACGACGGCAGCACGATCTATCGCGCCCGGATCATGGGCTTGACCGAGCCGCGCGCGCGCCGGGCCTGCGCGGTGCTGATTTCCAAGAAAATGGAATGCCTGATGGTGGCGAGCGACGGCAGCGTCGTCACCGCGTCGACCGAGCAGGGCGACACCGACCAGTCCGGGCGCTAGCCGCGATTCCCCCGTTCCACGATCCCCGGCCCCGCGGTCAGAACGCGGGCGGCTCGACGCCGCTTGCCGCGAGCTGCGCCGCCAGGTCCCTTTTTAGGCGCTCAAGTCCCTCCGCCGTCCGTGCCTCGCAGCGCGCCACCAGAACGGCCTGGGTGTTGGAGGCGCGAAGCAGCCACCAGCCGTCGTGGGACTTGACCCGGACGCCGTCCACGGTCTCGACCTCGCACCCGGCCTCGATCACGCGCCCCGCGACCTCGGAGACCACGGCGAACTTGCGCTCGTCCGGGCAGGGAAAGCGGATCTCGGGGGTGTTGACGACCCGGGGGAGCCGCGCGCGCGCGGCGCTGAGCGGCCCGTCCATGCGGCTGACGACGCCCAGGATCCGGACCGCGGCGTAAAGCGCGTCGTCGAAGCCGTAATAGCGGTCGGCGAAGAAGATGTGGCCGCTCATCTCGCCGGCGAGCGGCGCGCCGATCTCCGCCATCTTCGCCTTGATGAGAGAATGCCCGGTGCGCCACATGAGCGGCCGCCCCCCGGCCTTGGCGATCTCGTCGAACAGCACCTGGCTCGCCTTGACGTCGGCGATGATGGTGGCGCCCGGCCGCTCCGCCAGCACCTCCTCGGCCAGGAACACCAGGATCTGGTCGCCCCACAGGATCGCACCGGTGTCGTCCACGACGCCGATGCGGTCGCCGTCGCCGTCGAAGGCGAAGCCCAGGTCGCAACGCTCGCGCGCCACGGTCTCCTGGAGCTGGCGCAGATTCTCGGGCACCGTCGGGTCGGGATGATGGGCGGGAAAGCTGCCGTCGATCTTCTCGTTGAGCAGGATGTGCCGGCCCGGAAGCCGGGCCGCGAGGCGGGCCATGATCTCGCCCGCCGCGCCGTTGCCGGCGTCCCAGGCGACGCGCAGCTCGCGCTCGCCCCGGTAGTCGGCGGCGAGCCGGGCGACGTAGCGCTCGGCGACGTCGGCGTCCTTGACCGCGCCGCTGCCGCTCGAGAACTTCCCCTTGGCCGCGATCCGCCCCAGCTCCTTGATGTCGTCGCCATAGAGCGTCCGGCTGCCGAGCACGAGCTTGAAGCCGTTGTGCGCCGGCGGGTTGTGGGAGCCGGTGACCATGATGCCGCCCCCGGCCTGCAGCCCCACGACCGCGTAATAGAGCATCGGCGTCGGCCCCAGGCCGACGCGGATCACGTCCACGCCGCCGGCGCGAAGGCCTCTGACCAGCGCCGCCTCGAGGCCGGGCGAGCTCGTGCGCCCGTCGCGCCCGACGCAGACGACGCGGCCAGGCAGACCCTCGCCGGCCGCGAGCTTGGTGGCGAAGGCGCGGCCCAGCGCCTCGGCGTCCGCCTCGAACAGGGTTTCGCCGAGGACGCCGCGGATGTCGTATTCGCGCAGGATGCTGGCATGGAAGCGGTGGCCTCTCATGGCGCGCCGCGCCCGATGCTGTGATAGTCGAAGCCGGCCTCCTTCATGGCCCGCGGATCGTAGATGTTGCGCAGGTCCACGATGACCGGCCGGCGCAGAAGTTCCTTCATGCGGGCGGTGTCGAGCGCCCGGAACTCGTTCCATTCGGTGAGGATGGCGAGCACATCCGCCCCCTCCATCGCGTCATAGGCGTTGTCGCACCACACCACCCCGTCCAGGAGCTTTCGCGCCTCGCTCATGCCCTCGGGATCGAAGGCGCGCACCGTGACGCCGGCGCGCTGCAGCGCGGGAACGATCTCGAGGCTCGCGGCCTCGCGCATGTCGTCGGTGTTGGGCTTGAAGGTGAGGCCGAGCACCGCGGCGGTGCGGCCCTCGGGCGGGCCGCCGAGCGCGGTGAGGATGCGCTCCGCCATCCGCTTCTTGCGGGCGTCGTTCGCGGCGATCACCGTTTCGACGATCGAAACCGGCGCCTCCGCGGCGTGCGCGATGCGCACCAGCGCCGTCGTGTCCTTGGGAAAGCAGGAGCCGCCGAAGCCCGGGCCGGGATGCAGGAACTTGCGGCCGATCCGCCCGTCCAACCCGATGCCGCGGGCGACGTCGTGGACGTCGGCGCCCACCTTCTCGCACAGATCCGCGATCTCGTTGATGAAGGTGATCTTGGTCGCGAGGAAGGCGTTGGCCGCGTATTTGATGAGCTCCGCCGTCTCGCGGCCGGTGAACAGGATCGGCCGCTCGATCAGGTAGAGCGGGCGGTACAGCAGGCGCATGACCTCGCGCGCGCGCTCCGATTCGGCGCCGATCACCACCCGGTCGGGCCGCATGAAGTCGTTGATCGCCGAGCCTTCGCGCAGGAATTCCGGATTGGAGACCACGTCGAACTCGGCCTCCGGGCGGACGGCGCGGATCCGCCGCTCCACCTCGCGCGCGGTGCCGACCGGGACCGTGGACTTGTCCACCACCACGGTATAGCCGGTGAGCGCCTTGGCCACCTCCTCGGCGGCGGCGAACACATAGGAAAGGTCGGCGTAGCCGTCGCCGCGCCGGCTCGGCGTGCCGACGGCGATGAACACGGCGGCCGCATCCGCGACCGCGGGCGCGAGCTCGGTCGTGAACGAAAGGCGCCCGGCCTGCACGTTGGCGGCGACCAGCGATTCCAGCCCCGGCTCGAAGATCGGGATCTCGCCGCGCGAGAGGCGGGCGATCTTGCCCGCGTCCTTGTCCACGCAGGCGACCTCGACGCCGAACTCGGAGAAGCAGGCGCCCGAGACGAGGCCGACGTAACCGGTGCCGATCATGGCGACGCGCATGGACGTTCCTCAGCGGGAGCGCGGGCGGCGGGCGGCGCCGCCGAACGGGATTTCAAGCATAGTCGCGGCAGATCCGGCGCACCGCGTCGCGCAGATCGTCCCGTTCCAGCGCGAAGGCGATGTTGGCCTCCAGAAAGCCCGCCTTGCTGCCGCAGTCGAAGCGCCGCCCCTGGAACCGGAACCCGTGCAGCGGCACCTCGACGAGGCAGGCGGCCATCGCGTCGGTGAGCTGGATCTCCCCGCCCGCCCCGGCTTCCCCGCGCGCGAGATGCCGGAAAACCTCGGGGCCGAGAATGTAGCGGCCGATGACGGCGAGCGTGGAGGGCGCATCCGCCGGCTCCGGCTTCTCCACGAGGCCGCGCGCACGCACCAGCGCGCCCTTTTCCTCGGCCACATCGAGTATGCCGTAGCGCCTCGCCTGCTCCCGCGGCACGTCGATGACCGCGACCATGTTGCCGCCGACCTCGCCGTGGGCCGAAACCATCTGCTTCAGGCACGGCACCGGCGCGAGCACCAGATCGTCGGCCAGCAGGACCGCGAACGGCTCGTCGCCGACGAGATGGCGGGCGCACCAGACCGCGTGGCCGAGGCCCTGGGGGCGCTGCTGACGGGTATAGACGACCTGCCCCGGCTCCTCGAGGATCTCGGCGATCGCGAGAAGCTCCGCCTCGCGGCCGCGCCTGGCGAGCGTCTCACTGAGCTCGAAGGCGTGGTCGAAATGATCTTCGATGACGGTCTTGCCGCGCCCGGTCACGAAGATGAATTGCTCGATCCCGGCCTGCTGCGCTTCCTCGACCGCCCATTGGATGAGCGGCTTGTCCACCACCGGCAGCATTTCCTTGGGCATCGCCTTGGTGGCGGGGAGGAAACGGGTCCCCAATCCGCCGACCGGAAACACAGCCTTGCGAATCGGCTTGCTCATGCTTTTCCCGAGAACGGCCCCCGCGAAGTCGCGGGCTTTGTGCCATAGGCGGGCGCGGGGCGCAACAAGGCCCGGCCGCGGCGCGGGGCCGTCCGCCGCCCGCGCCGAGGCTCAGCCACCCAGCAGAACGTCTCGGGCCTGGTTGATCTTGGCGGCGAGGAAGGTGGAGCCGCCCTGGTCGGGATGCAGCTTCATCATCAGGCGGTGGTATGCGGCCCTGATCTCGTCCTCGCCCGCGCCCGGCTCGACCCCCAGAATCTCCCACGCCTCCTCGCGCGTCATCGCGCCGCGCGTGAACGCCCCCGCGCCGGACCGCGCGCGGCCGCCCGCGGCGCGCCCGGCGCGCCACGCCGGACCGAAGCGGCGGTCGAGATAGGCTTCGAGGAGCGCGGCTCCCTGCGAATCGTCCGCCCGGCACTGGTCGAGGAGCTCGGCGAGCGCCGGCTGATCGAGCTCGGAGAGCGACGTGCCCGCGAAGCGCCCGGTTCGGACCTCGCCGTCCAGACTCCCGGAATCGTGATCCAGCGTCATGCGCAGCATCGCGGTTTCCACTTTCGACGTGTTTCCGGGCCGCGGCCCTCCCAGCGACTTGATTCGGACCCAAAGCGCGTGCCAGCGCAGCAGGACCGGGATGAGCGCGGTGAGCGCGGCGAACGCCCCGGCGAGACGCCCGGTCAGCGCGAGGAACAGGGCGATGGCGATCAAGGCGGCGCCGGCCGTCCATTTCACGCCGCGCACGATCCGCGCCGGCTCGGCGTGGGCGAACCACTGGCCGATGAGCGCGAAGGCCGCGAGCAGCAGGACGCCGAGGGCGAGATAGCCGATCATGGACGGCCGCGTGCCCTAGCGCTTCGGCAGGCGCGCGATCTGCGCCGCCACCTCGGCGGCCGCGCCGCCCTCCCGCCGGCCGAGCTCGGCCAGCGCGCCGCTTCCGCCCGCGGCGAAGACCGCGACCGCGCGCAGCAGATCGGCGAGCGCCTTGGGACTCTTCGAATCGAAGCCGCAATAGGCGCCGCCCGTGAGGCGCGCGATCTGCTTGAAGGCGCGGGCCGCCACGGGATCGTCTCCCTCGTGGAACAGGAACGCGGGCACGCCCAGCAGGCCGAGCTCGCCCGCGTAGCGGCACAGCGCATCGATGTCCTCCTCCATGCAGTCGCCGACGAACACCAGCGCGTTGACCTTGCGGCGCCGGGTCTCGGCGATCGCCTGGCGCAGGACCTTCGCGATCTGGGTCTCGCCGCCGCGGCAGAACACGCCGCTCATGCGCCTTTTCAGGGCCGCGGCGTCGGCGCACCACGGCGAGGCCTGGAACTCGCCGAGGCCGCGGTAAAAGACGAGCTGGATCTCGAGCCCGCCGAGGCGGTCCGCCTCCTCGAACATGCGGCCCTGGATCTGGCAGGCACGGTCCCAGCTCGGCTCGCGGCTGGCGGTCGCGTCCATGGCGAAGATCAGCCGCCCGCGCTTTTCGGTGCGCACCGCCGGCGTCGCCTGCAGCTTTTCGAGGAAGGCGGCGACCTCGGCCGGCGACGAGGCGGCGGGAAGGTTCGTGGATTTGTCGGCCATCGGCGCTCCGGGGCGGGGCACGCTATCGACTGGGCCCCATTATGAACGCGCGGTTCGGGGCGTTTCCAGGCCCCATTTCCCGCGATACCGCGGCACCGGCACGGGCGCAAAAGAAAGCCCGGGCCGAAGCCCGGGCCAGAGACGGATGCCGGATGCGCGCCCGCCGGGCTCGACCCCGAGGGACGCGGCAGCAACCTTGGTTGCGGTGCTTAACCCTTTCCGAGCACGCCCGCGAGCTTGCCTGAAAGCCAGCCGAAGATGGCGCCAACGATGATCGAAACCGAAATCACGATCAACGGGTTCGAGAAATTCGGAGCACCCAGATGCATCATGTCCATGGCGCCGCCGGTGAGCATGTAGGCGGCGGTGGCGGCATAGCCCACGACGGCCGTCGGGATGCTGGAGAGCATTTCGACGTGAGCCCCGAGGCACAGGACCAGAACGGTCACGCCGACGACGATGGCGGGCCACAGGTTGACGGGAAGATCGACCGGGACATTGGCTAGGATGAGCCCGGCCACCCAGGCGCAGATGACGCCCCAAATGCCGCAGATGATCGTGGTCTTGAACGCGGCATCGTTGCCACCGTTGTAGAAGAACGCGGCCCAGCTGATGAACGCGCCCCAAATGAAAAAGTAGCCGACGGTCAGGGCCAGCCACGTGGCGACACCGCCGAGCACGCCGATGCTGATGGACAATGCGACCAAACTGGTCATGTGTGATACCCCCCCTTGTTCGGTTTCGAACCGAAGCCTTGATTTCGAAGGCGCGCGGCGCTCATGCCGAATGCAGGCGTAGGCCCGCGTGCCGCAAAAATCGGCAATCACATCATGCGCTTAGAAGTTTTTTTGTCGCTGATGTAATTGGCAAGTTTTTACAGTAATATCATGCCATTAGCTTGGGCACGTGTCAATGGTGCCGATGCAACGGGCAAGTTATCCACAGAATAGCCGGACGACGTGGACAGTGTTTGCGTTTGCCTTCATGATGCCGCCGCCGCTTCGGCTTCGGTTATTGGAATCAGCAACTTGCGACGATTCCCTCGACTATTAACAACGCTCAAGGCCGGTGCGCCGAAAGACCGTGCCCCAGCCGCACCCGGGTCCCGCCGGGCCATCGGTCCCTGGGCCGGCCCATGATCGACACGATCGTCCACGCCTTCGTCACCCTGTTCGTGATCGTCGATCCGGTCGGGATTTCGGCGATCTTCCTCAGCCTCACGCTCGGCGGCGACGATGCCTTCCGCAAGCGCACGGCGATGCGCGGCACGGTGATCGCCACCATCGTGCTTTTCGTCTTCGCCTTCATCGGCGACTACCTGTTCCGGGCGCTCGGCGTCTCCCTGCCGGCCTTCAGCATCGCCGGCGGCGCGCTCCTGTTCCTGCTCGCCATCGACATGGTGCTGGTGCGGCGCACCGGGCTCCGCTCCACCACCGTGAGCGAGGAGCACGAGGCGGGAATCAAGGAGGACATCTCGGTGTTCCCGCTCGCCATCCCGCTGATCGCCGGACCGGGCGCGCTCACCTCCATCCTGCTGCTGATGGAAAGGGCGGGGCACGACCCCTTGCTCCAGGCCGCCATCCTGGGCGTCCTGTTGGTGGTCATGGCAGCGACCTATGGCCTGCTCGTGCTCTCCGGCCAGGTCACGCGGGTCCTGGGCGTCACCGGCGTCAACGTCGTGGGCCGGGTTCTCGGCATCATCCTGGCCGCGCTCGCGGTCCAGTTCATCCTCAACGGGATCAGGACCAGCGGCATCGTGTGAGCGGGACCCGCGCTCAATCCCGCCCCGGCTCCTCCTCCAGCGACAAAAGTGCGGCGTTCCCGCCGGTCGCGGCGGTGTTGACCGAGAGCGTGCGCTCCACGGCGAAGCGCGATAGATAATGCGGCCCCCCGGTCTTGGGGCCGGTGCCGGAAAGCCCCTCGCCGCCGAACGGCTGCACGCCCACCACCGCGCCGATCATGTTGCGGTTGACGTAGATGTTGCCGACCCGCGCTTGGCGGCGGATGCGCACCACCGTGGCCTCGATCCGGCTGTGGATGCCGAGCGTCAGGCCGAAGCCGGTGGCGTTCACCGCCGCGATCACCTCGTCGAGGCGCGAGGCGTCGTAGCGGATGACGTGGAGGATAGGGCCGAACACCTCCTCTTCGAGAAGCGAGAGCCGGGGGATCTCGAAGGCCCGCGGCGCGAAGAAGGTGCCGCGCGCCGTCCCGGGGGGAAGTACGGCCTCGTAGAGCAGCCGGCCCTCGCGCGCCATGCGGGTCGCGTGACGGAACAGCTTGTCGGCCGCCGCCTCGTCGATCACGGGGCCGACGTCGGTTTCGATCAGCGCGGGATCGCCGATGACGAGCTCCGCCATCGCCCCCGTCAGCATCGCGATGATGCGCGGCGCGACGTCGCTTTGCAGGAACAGGATCCGCAGCGCCGAGCAGCGCTGACCGGCGCTGTTGAAGGCCGACGTGACCGTGTCCGCGACGACTTGCTCGGGAAGCGCGGAGGAATCGACGATCATCGCGTTCTGGCCGCCGGTCTCGGCGATCAGCGGCGCGATCGCGCCGCCGCGCGCCGCGAGCGTCCGGTTGATCGCTTTCGCGGTCGCAACCGAGCCGGTGAGCGCGACCCCGGCGACCCGGGGATCGCGCACCAGCGCCCCGCCCACCTCCGCGCCTGCGCCCGGAAGGAGCTGCAGCACGTCTTCCGGCACGCCCGCCTCGTGCAGGAGGCGCACCGCCGCCGCGGCGGCGAGCGGCGTCTGCTGCGCGGGCTTGGCGATCACCGCGTTGCCGGCGGCCAGAGCGGCCGCGACCTGGCCGGTGAAGATGGCGAGGGGAAAGTTCCACGGGCTGATGCAGGCGAAGACCCCGCGCCCGTGGAGCGAGAGCGCGTTGCGCTCGCCGGTCGGGCCGGGAAGCTCTGCGGGCGCAAACTCGGCGCGGGCGCGCGCCGCGAAATACCGGCAGAAGTCCACCGCCTCGCGCGCCTCGGCGAGCGCGTCGGCGAGCGTGCGCCCGCCCTCGCGCACGCACAGCCTCATCAGCGCCGGGTAATCGCGCTCGTAAAGATCGGCCGCGCGGTCGAGACAGCTTGCGCGGGCCTCCGGCCCGGGCTCGTCCCACGCCGGCGCCGCCGCTGCGGCCGCGGCCAGCGCGCGCTCCACGTCGTCGGCGGTCGCCTCGACCACCTCGCCCACGACGTACTCGCGGTCGGCCGGGTTGGTCACGGCGCGCGCGGCCCCGGCCTGCCGCTTGCCCGCTCCGCCGGCCAGCAGGGGAGCCGCCGAGCCGGGGATGTCGGCCGCTGCCATGGCCTCGGCGAGAACGGCCAGAGTCGCCGGATCGGCGAGATCGAGGCCGCGGGCGTTGCGGCGCTCGGGCGCGAACAACTCGGGCGGGCGCGGGATCTGCGGGTGGCGGCGCGCGGGCGAGGCCCCGGCCTTCGCCACCGGGTCGGCCACCACCTCGGCCACGGGGAGCTTGGCGTCGCCGATCCGGTTGACGAACGAGGTGTTGGCGCCGTTCTCCAGGAGACGGCGCACGAGATAGGGAAGCAGGTCCTCGTGCGCGCCCACCGGCGCATAGACGCGCGCCTGCGGCCCGCCCCCGGCCGCGACCTCCTCGTAAAGCGCCTCGCCCATGCCGTGCAGGCGCTGGAACTCGAAATCGCGGGAAGGCCCGGCGAGCTCCCGCACCGCCGCGACCGTGTGGGCGTTGTGGGTGGCGAACTGGGGAAAGAAGGCGTTTTCGGCGCGCAAAATCCGCTTGGCGCAGGCCAGATACGAGACGTCGGTGTTGGCCTTGCGGGTGAAGACCGGATAGTCGGGAAGCCCCCGCTCCTGGGCGCGCTTGATCTCGGTGTCCCAGTACGCGCCCTTGACGAGGCGGATCATGAGCCGGCGCCGCGCGCGCCCGGCCAGATCCTCCAGCCAGTCGAGAAGAGCCCGCGCGCGCTTCTGATACGCCTGGACCGCGAGCCCCAGCCCGTCCCAGCCGGCCAGCGCCGGGTCCGTCGCCGCCGCCTCGAAGATGTCGAGCGTCATGTCGAGGCGGTCGGCCTCCTCCGAATCGACCGTGAGCGAGATTCCGGCATCCCGCGCGCGGCTGGCGAGATGGCGCAGCCGCACCGCGATCTCGGGCCCCGCGCGCCCGGCCTGCGCCGGCTCGAAGCGCGGGTGCAGCGCCGAGAGCTTCACCGACAGCCCGGGCGCGTCGGCGAGACCGCGGCCATCGGCCGTCTCGGCGAGGGCGCGGATCGCCCCCAGATACGCCTCGAAATAGCGCTCGGCGTCGCGCCGGGTGCGGGCGGCCTCGCCCAGCATGTCGTAGGAATGGCGCACGCCCCTGGCCGCGCCCGCTTCGGCGCGCGCCAGCGCTTCCTCGATGGTGCGGCCCATCACGAACTGGCGCCCCAGGATTCGCATCGCCGCCGTGACCGCCTGGCGGATCACCGGCTCGCCGCTGCGCGCGATCAGCTTCTTCACGACCGTGAGGGGATCGGCACCGCTCAGATTCTCGAAGCCGACGACCCGGCCCGTCAGCATGAGGGCGAAGGTGGAGGCGTTGACGAGAAGCGACCGGCTTTCCCCCAGATGACGCTCGAAATCGGCGCCGCCCAGCTTGTCGCGGATGAGGCGGTCGGCGGTCTCGGCGTCCGGAATGCGCAGCAAGGCTTCGGCGAGGCACATCAGCACCACGCCCTCTTCGGACGACAGCGAATATTCCTGAAGAAAGGCGTCGAGCCCGCCTTCGGAAGGCCCCCGCTCCCGCCCCCGCCGCAGCCCCGCGACCAGGCGCCGCGCGGCCTCGTCGATCCGCCCCGCCGCATCGGGCGGGATCTGCGCCTCGGCGAGCAGGGCCTCGACCGCCTGCCTCTCGTCGGCGTTGGTCGCGGCGCGCAGCGCGGCGCGAAGTTTCCCGGGGACGGGCGGCGGGACGGCGAAGATCATGGCGATCCGGCTTTCCGCGAACTCGGCACTCGCTTATTCTGCGGCCCCGTGACCGCGCCCCACAAGCCAGGTATTCCGAGAAGCCCGCCACCGGCCGCCGCCGGGCGCGGCGGCAAGGGACTCCGGATCCTCTATCTCGTGACCGAAGACTGGGCGTTCTGGTCGCACCGGCTGGCGGTCGCGCGCGGCGCGCGCGACGCGGGATTCGAGGTGGTGGTGGCGGCCCGCGTGCGCGAGCACGGCGACCTCATCCGCGGCGAGGGGTTCCGGCTGGTCCCGATCTCGCTCGAGCGGGGCGGGCGCAATCCCTTGCGCGACGCGGCCGCCGTGCTCGATCTCGCGCGCCTCTACGCGCGGGAAAAGCCGGACATCGTCCACCACGTCGCCTTGAAGCCCGTTCTCTACGGATCGCTGGCGGCGGCGCTGACCGGGGTGCCCGCCGTGGTGAACGCCCTGACCGGGCTCGGCTACGTCTATCTGTCGCAGGACCGCGCCGCGCAATTCCTGCGCCTTCCCGTCGGCCTGCTCTTGCGCTTCCTGCTCAACCGGCGCGGCAGCCGCGTGCTGCTCCAGAACGCGGACGACGCGCGCCTGCTGGTGGGCGAGCGCCTGACCACCATGGACCGGATCGCGATCATTCGCGGCTCGGGCGTCGATCCCGAGCGTTTCACCCCCGGGGCCCAGGCGCCCGGCGTTCCGGTCGCCGTGCTGGCCTCGCGCATGCTGTGGGACAAGGGCGTCGGCGAGCTGGCGGCGGCGGCGCGGATTCTGAAAGGCCGCGGGGCGCCGGTGAAGATCCTGCTGTTCGGCGACCCCGACCCGGAGAATCCCGCCTCGATCCCCGTTTCCCAGCTCGAGGCGTGGGTGGACGAAGGAATCCTCGAATGGCACCCCCATACCCGCGACACGGCCGCGGCGCTTCGCGCCTGCCACATCGCGGTGCTGCCCTCCTACCGCGAGGGCTTGCCGAAGGGATTGCTCGAAGCGGCGGCGATGGGGCTTCCCATCGTGGCGACGGACGCGCCGGGCTGCCGCGAGATCGCGCGCGATTCCGAGAACGCGATCCTCGTGCCGGTGCGCAACGTGGCCCGGCTCGCCGACGCCATCGAAAGGCTCGCGCGCGATCCGACGCTGCGCCGGCGCATGGGCCAGCACGGGCGCGAAATCGTCGAGGCGTCGTTCACCGAATCCGCGATCGTCGCCCAGACGCTCGATCTCTACCGGGAGATGCTGGGCGCTTGGCCCGTCCCCGGGACCGAAGCCTAGGCAGCGGCAGAATGTCGCAGGCCTTTTTAACCATGCCCCCGCGCCTCGGGGCGTATCGTGAGGCGGTGATGCGCGCCGCCCCCGCAACCGCCGGAAGGCTTTCGTGACCCCCGAGCTCCTCGAGAAATACGACACCCGCGTCCCCCGCTACACCAGCTATCCGACCGCCAACCATTTCGGTCCCGCGGTGGGCCCGGAGACCTACGGCCGCTGGCTCGCGGAGCTGCCCGCGGGCGAGACGCTCTCGCTTTACCTCCACGTTCCGTTCTGCATGAAGCTGTGCTGGTACTGCGGCTGCCACACCACCATCGTCCATTCCTACGCGCCGGTCGAAAGCTACCGGGATCTTCTGCTCGCCGAGATCGAGCTCGCCGCGGGCGCGATCCCCTCGCGCGCCGCCGTGTCCGGCATCTATTGGGGCGGCGGGACGCCGACGATCCTGACGCCCGAGGATTTCGCGCGGCTGTGCACGCGCCTGCGCGAGCGCTTCGACGTTTCCGAAAGCGCCGAAGTCTCGATCGAGATCGACCCGCGCGGGCTGACCCGCGAGATGGCGGCCGAGCTCGGCCGCGAGGGAGTGACCCGCGCGAGCCTGGGCGTGCAGGACTTCGCGCCCGAGGTCCAGCGCGCGGTCAACCGCGTCCAGAGCTTCGAGACGACGGCGTGCGCGGTCGATTGGCTGCGGCGCGAAGGCATCGAGGACATCGCCATCGACCTCATCTACGGCCTGCCGCACCAAAGCGTCGAATCCGTCGTTGCGACCGTGGACCAGACGCTCGCCCTCGCGCCCCGCCAGGTCGCGCTGTTCGGCTACGCCCATGTCCCGTGGATGAAGCGCCATCAGCGCCTGCTCGAGACCGAGGCGCTGCCGGACACGCGCGCGCGCTGGGCGCTCTATTGGGCGGCGGCCGCGCGCCTGGCCGAGCACGGCATGGTCCCGGTCGGGCTCGACCACTTTGCCGCGCCCGACAGCGCGCTGGGCAAGGCCGCGGCGGCGCGCCACCTGCGCCGCAACTTCCAGGGCTACACCACGGATCCGGCGGGCACGATCCTCGGCCTCGGCGCCTCGGCGATCGGCACGCTGCCCCAGGGCTTCGTCCAGAACGCGGCGAAGATCGCGGACTACCGCGAGGCGATCGCGGCGGGACGCTTCGCCACCGCGCGCGGCCGCGCGATCACGCCCGACGACCGGCTGCGCCGCGACGTCATCGCCGAACTCATGTGCAACTTCGAGGCCGACGTCGGCGCGCTGTGCCGCGCCCACGGGTTCGACCCGGGTGCGCTCGACGGCGGGATCGCGGCGCTCGCCGCGTTCGCGGCCGACGGCATCGCGACGGTCTCGGGCCGCAAGGTGACGGTGAGCGAAAGCGCGCGCCCGCTCGTGCGCTCGGTGTGCGCCGCCTTCGACGCCTATTACGACGCCGGTTACGAGGCCGCCGGCAACGCGCCACGCCACGCGCGCGCCGTCTAGCCGGCCCTAGAACAGCCCGTAGACCTCGCCCGACTCGTCCACGCCGACGGCTTCCGCCGCGGGCACACGCGGCAGGCCCGGCATGGTCATGATGTCGCCGGTGATCACCACCACGAACTCGGCGCCCGCGGAAAGCCGCAGATCCCGCACCGGCACCGTGAAGCCGGTCGGCGCGCCCTTGAGGCTGGGGTCGGTCGAGAAGCTGTACTGGGTCTTGGCCATGCAGATCGGGTAATGGCCGTATCCAGCCTTCTCCAGCTCGGCGAACCGCGCCTGGACCGCCTTCGGCACGTCGATGTCGTCGGCGCCGTAGATCTCGCGGGCGATGGTGCGCACCTTTTCGATCAGCGGCATCTCGTCCGGATACAGCAACTTGAACTTCGCCTTCTTGGCCTCGATGGTGCGGATCACCTCCTGCGCCAGATTCTCCGCCCCCTTGCTGCCCTTCGCCCAATGCTCGCCGAGCACCGCGTCCACGCCCAGCTTCGCGCACGCCTTCTGCACGAGCTCGATCTCGGCCTCGGTGTCGGTCGGGAAGCGGTTGATCGCGACCACCGCCGGAAGCCCGAACTTGCCGATGTTCTCGACGTGGCGCAGCAGGTTGGGCAGGCCGTTCTCCACCGCCTCCAGATTCTCCGGCCCCAGCTTCTTCGCGTCCACGCCGCCGTGCATTTTGAGCGCGCGCACGGTCGCGACGATGACGACGCAGGACGGCGTGAGCCCGGCCTTGCGGCACTTGATGTCGAAGAACTTCTCGGCCCCGAGGTCGGCGCCGAACCCGGCCTCGGTCACGACATAGGGCGCGAGCTTGAGCGCGGTCTTGGTGGCGAGCAGCGTGTTGCAGCCGTGCGCGATGTTGGCGAACGGTCCGCCGTGGATGAAGGCCGGGTTGTTCTCGAGCGTCTGGACCAGATTCGGCTGCAGCGCGTCCTTCAGGAGCGCGGTCATGGCGCCGTCGGCCTTGATGTCGCGCGCACACACCGATTCGCGCTCCCGCGTCTGGCCGACGACGATGTGGCCGAGCCGCTTGCGCAGATCCTCGATGTCGCCCGACAGGCACAGGATCGCCATCACCTCGGACGCGACGGTGATGTCGAATCCGTCCTCGCGCGCGAATCCGTTCGCCGCACCCCCCAGCGAGTTGACGATGGAGCGCAGCGCCCGATCGTTCATGTCCACGACGCGGCGCCAAGTCACGCGGCGCGAATCGATCTTGGGCTCGGTCCCCCAATAGATGTGGTTGTCCACCATCGCCGAGAGCAGGTTGTGGGCGGCGCCGATGGCGTGCATGTCGCCGGTGAAATGGAGATTGATGTCGGCCATGGGCACGACCTGGGCGTAGCCGCCGCCGGCCGCCCCGCCCTTCATGCCGAAGACCGGGCCGAGGCTGGGCTCGCGCAGGCACACGATGGTCTCGCGGCCGATCGCGTTCAGTCCGTCCGCGAGGCCCACCGAGGTCGTGGTCTTGCCCTCGCCCGCGGTCGTGGGCGTCATCGCGGTGACGAGGATGAGCGTGCCGTCGGGACGGCTTTCCAGGGTCTTGATGTGGGAAAGCGGGATCTTCGCCTTGTAATGGCCGTAGGGCTCGAGATTCTCGGGCGTGATGCCGAGCTTCTGGGCGATCTCCGCGATCGGCTTCAGCTTCGCCTCGCGGGCGATCTCGATGTCGCTTTTCGGCTTGCTCATGACCCCTCCCCGGTCGATTCTCGGAGGCCGGCTCCTTGTCTTGGCCGGCCTTTCCTGCGAAGCCAAAGGTTATAGCCGGTTCGCCGCCCGCGCGAAAAGCCCCAAGCCCGCGGATCGCGGCCCGGAACCTTGCCGCGGCGACAGTTCCGGGCCAAATCTGCTATAAGACCCAAGGGCCGGCACCCGCCGCGCGCCCCAGGGAAAGGATCAACGGAAGCGATCATGGGTAAGCTCACTCGCGAAGACATCGTTGCCATCGTCGGGGAGCTCGACGACCTGCGCATCGCGGAGATCCTCGCCACGGGCGCCACCGCGGCCGAGCTCACCGAGGCCTTCGGCTGGCTCTCCCGCAACGGCGAGATGGGCGAGGCGCTCCAGCACTCGCTCAGCGGCACGGTCGCGCGCCTCTACGAGATCCTGAGGCAGGACGAGCCCCCCGCCGCCGACGAGCGCTAGGGCGCGGACGGACACCCGCTTTTCGCGGCGGCGCCCGCTTTCGATTTCCCATCCGGGACAGGGACTTATCGGCAGGCGCGTCCGCCGTCCGCAAGCGCCGCCGGCCTCCGCGTTGAACAGATTATTAAGACTGTTCGCGTTAGGCTCACCCCGACGGGCCCGCGCAGCCGCGCGCGCCCCCCGGACAAAGGCGGCGTTTCCATGGCCATCGCCTATCAGGACGCGCACATTCTGGCGCTGGGCTTGAGCACGCCCCGGGTGGGCGAGCTGCGCGACCTTCTCGCCCGCCACGGCTTCCAGAACGTGCGCGGCGTCGCCGAGCGGGAGATGGCGCTGGGGGCGGTCCTGAGCAATCGTCCGGACCTGGTCCTCGTCTGGGTCGAGCCGGGGAACGCCGCCGACGAGCAGCTTCTCGAGGACATCGTGACGATCGAGAAGGAGAGCTATGTCGCGGTGGTCGCGGTCAATCCCGACTTCGATCCCGAGGAGTTGGTCTCGCGCGCGCGCACCATCCCGGCGATGCGCCTCCTTTACCGGGAGCTGAGCGAGGAGAAGGCGCGGCTCGAGGCCGAGGCGGGCGAACGCGCCAAGAAATACGAGGACGCCATCGCCAATCTCAAGAGCGCGGAGACGCACCTTTCCGCCGCGCTCGCCGAATCCGAGGACAAGAGCCGCTCCAAATCCGACTTCATCGCGAATTTGAGCCACGAGTTCCGCACCCCGCTCAACGCCATCCTCGGCTTCTCCGAGATCCTGAAGAACGAGTCCTTCGGCTCCCACAGCTCGCCCAAGTACAAGGAGTACGCCCAGGACATCCACGGCGCGGCCCAGCACCTGCTCGGCCTCATCACCGACGTCCTCGACCTGTCGCGGGCCGAGGCGGGACGGCTCGATCTCGAATTCACGGAGGTGGACGCGAGCCGCACCATCGACAGCGCGGTGCGGATGCTCCACGACAAGGCGAAGGCCAAGGGCATCACGATGCGCGTGGACATCGCCCCGGATTTCCCGCACCTGCGCACCGACGAGCGCCGCCTGCGCCAGGTTCTTCTCAACATCGTCGGCAACGCGATCAAGTTCACGCCGCCGGCGGGCTCGGTCGCCATCAAGGCGGGGGTGGATCCCGCGGACGGCGCCTTCATCATCGTGGTGACCGACACGGGCGTCGGTATCGACCCGGCCGACCTGCCGCGCGTCATGAGCCGCTACGGCCAGGTGAAGAACGCGAAGGCCGGGAACGAGCACGGCTCCGGCATCGGCCTGCCGCTGACCCAGAAGGTCGTCGAGGCGCTGGGCGGGACGCTCGAGATCCGCAGCGAGCGCCACAAGGGCACGGCGGTGACGCTGCGCTTCCCGCCCTCGCTCATCGTCCCGTCGGACGACGGCAAGCCGGCCGACACCGCGGCCGCGAAGCGGGCCGCCGGAAACGGCGGCTGAGCCGCGACAAAGCGATTGCGGGCGCCGCCCGCTTCCCCTAAAGAAAAGCCGGCCCCGGCGGGCTTCCATACAAGGGGAAACGGGCGCGTGACGGCAGGAACGGCGACGACGGCGGAGGGCGCGGACGCGCGGGCCGCGCGCGAAACGGCGCGGGTTCTGCTCGAGATCGGGGCCATCCACTGCAACCCGCGCGAGCCCTTCAAGCTCACCTCGGGGCGGCTTTCCCCGGTCTATATCGACTGCCGCAAGCTGATCTCGTATCCGGCCGAGCGCGCGCGCGTGATGGACCTGGGCGTCGCGCTGGTCTCGCGCGAGCTGGGCGGCAACCTCGACATGATCGGCGGCGGCGAGACGGCGGGCATACCGTTTGCCGCCTGGATGGCCGAGCGCATGAACCTGCCGATGCTCTATGTGCGCAAGCAGCCCAAGGGCTTCGGCCGCATGGCCCAGATCGAGGGCGACCTCAAGGAAGGCGCGCGCGTGCTGCTGGTCGAGGATTTGGCGACCGATGGCGGCAGCAAGGTCCATTTCTGCGCCGCGCTCAGGAACGCCGGCGCGGTCGTCACCCACGCCTTCGTCATCTTCCACTACGGCATCTTCCCGGCGAGCCGCACCACGCTCTCCGCGATCGGCGTGAAGCTGCTGGCGCTGGCGACCTGGCACGACGTGCTGGCGGTCGCCGAATCGGAAAAGCGCTTCGCGGCGGGCGAGCTTTCCGCCATCAAATCCTTCATCGCCGACCCCGAGCACTGGAAGCCCGGCGCCTAGGCCGCCGCGCGCGCTCGCGCCCTTCCGGGCGCGGTTTTCCGGCGAATTGTAAACTTTTGTAAACAGGCGGGTTCGGGCGCGCGCCGCCGCGCGATCCAGACAGGCGCGCGGACTCGCAAGCCACGCGCGGGTTTGCGGGCCGCAGGCCGACGCGCCGGGACACCGGCCGCGCGACGCGCACGCGCGCCGCCGCTCGCTCCCGATGACCGCATGCGCAACCGTTCTGCCCGCCATTTGCATCGCGGATGCTGCGGTTTGCGACGAATCGGTTTGCGGATCGCCCGCCATCTCCCTCGGCCCTCTTGCGGCGCGGACAAAGAGGAGTATGATTATATTCCTACACCGGCCGCACGTCAAATCGAGGTGGATGAGGGGACGACAGTGGAAGGACGGGCTGCGCCGCCTTGTCGCGCGCTATTGGATCGGCCAGCCGCCGTGAGCGTCTATCGCGGCGTCGATCTCGCCCATCAGGCGGATGGTTTCGCCAAGCGCGGCGACAACGTGCTCGTAATGGCGGATGTCCTCGTAGCCGAGGGTGCGACCCTTGCGGTCCTTGAGCCACTTCTCGCAGACCTGATAGCCGCCGATGTGGAAAGCCCACACATCAGGAAGTACGCCCTCGAAATACTGGGTCTTGTTGATCCAGACCCGGCCCGGCGTTTTCTTGTCCGGCTCCGTGTAGCGGACTTTCTCCACCTTCCCGTCGCCCTCGACCGGAAAGCGCACAACCGCCGGCCCGAATCTTTTCATCAAGTGAAGCGCGACCAGTTCCTCCCCCTTCGCGCACAGCTGCCAAAACAAGTCACGCTGTGATGTCAAAGGAAGGCGTGGAAAACCGATTTTCAGCAGCTCGGCGTAACGGGCGCGGTAAGTGGGGGAGTGAAACACTGCATATGCGTAGTCGACCACGTCTTCGGGGCCGAACGTCTCCTGGCGGTCACCTCGGCCATCCGAGATGAACCGGAGGCGGAGCTCTGCGGAGAACGCGTTGGTGAAAGCCGACACAAGGTTGGGCCGACGCTCCTCAATTAATGCGCCGCCCGAACCAGTAAAACAATAAAGAGGAAAAACCGACGTTATCTCACGTGTCTTTATGGATACTGCACAACACTCAGCAATGGTCTTCGAAACAAAAACGTGTTGAAATCCTGTTACGGCCTGCTGGCGACAAGAAAGTAAAGCCAAATTCTCGCCTGCAACCATATGGCGCATCACATCCCAGGCCGGACGGCTTGTAAGGCCGGGGGCATAATAGAGCCAGCGCAAATCAAACGGACGATAAACGCAAAGCCGTAGCGCCTGCTCATCAAACGTGGTCTGCGCGCGCCGCGAAAGCAAATTATAGCTTGAAGAGTTTTCCACGCGGTATCGCTCCCGGAATTCTGGCTCCAGGCCCGCTTGGCTGTAAAATTCCGTTATGCGTGCCTTGAGGGCTTCCCGGCTGAAATCAAAGAAGAGATCGTCCCGGTCCGTCTTCACCCCATTCTGCTTCACTTGGAACATATCGTTTAAAGGCCAACCTCCCCCATATTCAGCCGCCATGTCGAACGTCTTGGGCACAAAGAAATAAAAAGGCGCCTCAGGTGTCAGAGTTTGCCACTCCGTGGTGCTTACGTCGAGCTCGTAAAGCGCTCGATACTTGGCGCTTCTTGTCCCCCATAACTCGGCATACCGGACGGTGCAGCCTTTCGAGGACTCTGCACCCTTAACGAAAATCCCAATCGCAACACCCTGCTGAATGTCGAACACATTCTCATCCTTTGAACCGTCGGGAGCAGCTTCGCGCTTCTGACTGCTTCCATGGAGATCAAGAATGTAAATGTCACTAAAAGAATCCATAAGACTTTCGCGCATGCGCCGGCGAGTGAGGCCATCGAGATAGGTATGGTTGGTGATAAAAGCCAGCACACCATATCCCGTTTGCTCGATGCGCCATTGGGCAAAGCGGATGAATTTTATGAAGTCGTCATCCAAATTAAGCTTCTTTTCGGTAAGACCCTTCTTGTACTCCTGCAATAGACCGAGGATCCACTTACCCTTGTTCATCCTGCCGAAGTTGGCGTAGGGGGGGTTTCCGAGAATGACCATCACTGGCTTTTGCTGCTTTATCTGGCCCGCTTCAACACCCTCCCGCATGAGCGCGCGGGCGAAGGGTGCTGCGAGTTCCAGGATCGTGTGCGCCTCCTCAAGCGTGTTGGTGAGATACACGCCAAGGCGCTCGTTCGCCTTAAAGTCGTAGCCGGTTTCCGCAAGCTGGAGCCCAAGCTTCATGTGGCAGACGGCATATGGCGCCATGAGAAGCTCGAAGCCGAACAGCCGTGGCAGCAGGAACCTCGACACGTAAGACGACCACGCCCCACCCTGCCCCTTCGCCAACTCATGTTCGTGGATGTGATCGATAACACTGTGCAGGAACGTGCCGGTGCCGGCGGCCGGGTCGAGGACTAGGACTTTCGGATACATTTTACGCTTGCCATCCGCCATCTCGACCTCAACCGTGGAAATGTCAGCTAGGCCGTCCTCCCTGAGCCCAAATTCCGTCTTGAGGATATGATCGACGGACCGGACGATGTAATCGACTACCGGCTCGGGCGTGTAGTAGACGCCGCGGGTCTCGCGAAGCTTGGGGTCGTATTCGGAAAGGAAGGTTTCGTAGAAATGGATGACCGGGTCCTCGCGGCGCGTCCGGCGGCCGAAGTCTTTCAAGATGTCCGCGATGGCCGCGTGATTGAGCAGGTCGACGAGGTCGTCCACCGCCCATACGACGCGCCGGTCTAATTCAAGACCGGCAAGGTTCCCGAAGAACTCGCGCAGGAACGGATTCGTTCGCGGCAGGTCGTAGCCCGCGGTCTTGCGGGTGAAACGGTCAGGACCTTTGTGGTTGCAGCGTGCCGCGAAAAGCCCGTAGCAGACTGTCTGTGCATAGACGTCGGAGAATTGATTTACCGTCAGGTCCGAGATCAAGATACGCCTGAGTCCCTCCATGGTTTCGTAAAGAAGAGCGCTCTCCGCCTTGTTCTCCATCGCGCGGCGAATGATGTCGCGTATGAGCTTGGCCTTTGCGGCCATGCGCGTCGCGAGCTCCTTGGGGCTCTTGACGGTCGGGACGACGACGGTGAGAAAGCCATGGAGCAGGTCGCGGACCAGCGCTTCGTCATGGCCATCGCGCTTCAGGCGCCCGCCCGGGGCGGGCGCGGCCAAGCGCGCCGTCAAGCGGTGCTCGCCGCCGACGTACCAGCGAAACTCCAGGTAATCCGTCAGGATCAGGTTGGGCAGCGCCTCGCGGTAGCGCGTGAGCTGCTCGTCCTTCTCGATCGCGCCCAGGTCCTTGCCGATGTCCTTGGCCTCGACGTGGCCCAGCGGCACGTTCTTCTTGAGCACGATGAAATCGGGGGCGCCGCACTCGATCTGCTGCGCTTCGTTGACGGCGTCGATTCCAGGGGCGAGGGATTCGAGGAGGTGTTCGAGAGCCGGGCGATAGGTGTGCTCGGTGGCGATCCCGCGCTTCAGATTGCGCTCGATCTCGCGCAGGTATTCATCGAAGTCCCCCATAGGTTGAGTATGGCGGCGCGCTTGCGGGCAGGCAATCGGCCAACAAGCGGCTGTTGCGACAGTCGGGCTCACTTCCACCCGGAGCACATGAAAAACGCGCGTTCTGGCGCGTTTTTTTTGACGGGCTCACCCCCACCCTACCCTCCCCCGTCGAGGGGGAGGGAGAAGCGCTTGCGCGGCTAGGCGTATTTCTTGACCGCCTTGGCGATCGCCGGTCCCGCCTTCTTGAGGTCCGCCAGGACCATCACCGGCTGGAACTCGATGCTCGCCTCGAAGGCGAGGAAGAAGGGCTCGGCCACGGCCGGGATCTGCGAGGCGTCCTTGAGGTCGACGACGAGATAGGCCGTGCGCTCGCCGTGGTCGGCGAGGAAATACGCGGCCTCGGGCTTCAGCTCCTTGATGATCTTGTCCACGGTCGAGCCCAGCCTGCCCTTCTTCGCCAGCTTGTTGCCCGCCGCGATGTCCCACGACGCCTTGACCAGAAACCGCATCCGTATCCTCCCTGCGTTGAACCCGGCGCGTGCTGCGCCTGGGCGCGGATCATAGACCCGGCCGCGGGGCGATGGAAAAGGCCGATCGCGCGCGTGCCTCCGCCCGCAGGGGGTCAAGACCTATACCTTCGATAGGCTGGCGTTTCCGGTTGCGGCGGCGTAGGGTTGCACAACTGTTCGAAGGTCACCGCGATGAACGCCGCCCTCAACCTCACCTGGAGCGAGGCCTTTTCGGTCGGCCACGACGGGCTCGACGACGACCATCGCCGTCTCATCAAGGCCATCAACGACATCTGCGAAGCCTACCACGCACGGCGACCGCCCAGCTTCGTGCATTCCCTCCTGAAGGCGCTGGAGCGGGAGACCGAGAAACACCTGAAGCACGAGAACGCGGTCATGCTCGCGATGTGCGCCGACGGCGAGTGGCCGGTGCCCGGCGAGGCCAAGGCGATGGCCGAAAAGGCCGTCCAGGACCACATCGCCGAGCACGAGCGCAACTTCGCACGGCTCCAGGCCATCATGCGCGCCGAGAGCCCCACCGCCGTCTGCGCGGCATCGCATCTTTGCATGGAACTGCGCCAGTGGTTCGTCGATCACGCGGTCAAATACGACTCCCATCTCAAGGCGATCTTCCAGGCGGTCTGATCGCGGGACCGGCTCCCGTTCGGATTCCGAGAGCGGCAGCGCGGAACGGGCCGGCGCCGCGCCAATCCTGCCCGCGCGTCAGGGCTTGGCCGATTTCAGCTTGATCACCGGCCCGTCCACGACGAAGGCGCCGAATCCCTGATGGTGGAGGGTCTTGGGATTCTTCTGCGCCGGATCGATCCAGGCGGCGAGCACCTCGAGGACGAAAATGTTGTATTCGTTCACGAGGCGCGTGTCGCGCACCCGGCATTCGAGATTGGCGAAGCATTCGGCGACCAAAGGCGGCGCCACGCGCGCGGCGGGCGCGGGCGTCAGGCCGAAGGCCCGGAACTTGTCGAGGTCGCGGCCCGAGGTATTGCCGACCTTCACGACCTTCGCCGCCAGCCTGCGCGCCGGAATGGCGATCACACACTCGCGCGTCTTGCTGAGCGCGGCGAAGCTGTGGTTGGCGGCGCTGACCACGCAGGCGACCAGCGGCGGCTCGAAATCCACCATCATGTGCCACGACAGCGTCATGACATTGGCGCGGCCCCGGCGCGCGGTCGTGAGCAGCACCACCGGGCCCGGCTCGAGCAGCCGGTAGACTTTCGACAAGGGCAGTTTTCTCATCGCGATCTCCCGGAAGCCGGGACCGGCGCCGCGCGCCGTTACGCGCGCTTCGGCCCCTTGGCGGGCGCTATCAGCCCTTCGCCGGCGGTTGAGCCTTCGGCGTAGAGGCGGCGCGGGATGCGCCCGGCCTCGAAGGCCAGCCTTCCCGCCTCGACCGCCGCTTTCATGGCCGCGGCCATCTTGACGGGATCGCGGGCGCGGGCGACCGCGCTGTTCATGAGCACGCCGTCGCAGCCCAGCTCCATGGCGAGCGCGGCGTCGGAGGCGGTCCCGACCCCGGCGTCGACGATCAGCGGCACCCGGCATTGCTCGCGGATGATCTGGATGTTGTAAGGGTTGCGGATCCCCATGCCGGAGCCGATCGGCGCACCCAGCGGCATGATCGCGGCGCAGCCGAGGTCCTCGAGCTTGCGGCAGGTGACGGGATCGTCGTTGCAATAGGGGAGCACGACGAAGTCCCGCTTCACCAGGTCGGCGGCGGCGGCCAGCAGCTCCGCGACGTCGGGAAACAGCGTGTCCTCGTCGCCGATGACCTCGAGCTTGATCCAGTTGGTCTCCAGCGCCTCGCGGGCGAGCTCGGCGGTCAAGACCGCGTCGCGCGCGGTGTAGCAGCCGGCCGTGTTGGGCAGGAGGAACCAGCGCCCGCGCAGCAATTCGTAAAGCCCTTCGCCCTCCCCTTCCGGGCGCACCCGGCGGATGGCGACGGTCGCGACCTCGGCGCCGCTGGCGGCGAGCGCGTCCAGCATCACCTGCCGGTTGGGATAGCGGCTGGTGCCCAGGAACAGGCGCGAGGAGAATTCGCGGCCCGCGATGACGAGGTTCCGGCTCATCGCGCGCCTCAACCGCCCGCCAGCGGCTTGACGACCTCGATGCGGTCGCCGGGCGAAACGCGCGTCTCTCCCCAGGCCGCGCGCGGCACCATCTTCGCGTTGACGGCGACGGCGAGCCCCCGGCGCGCGGGATCGATGCCCAGCGCGGCGACGAGCTCCGCCACGGTTTGGGGCGCGTAATCCCGCGGCTCGCCGTTGACGGTGAGCGTTTCCATCTCAGGCCGCGAAGCGGTCGGGGGCGAACGGGCGGATCGATTCCGCCAGCCGCCCGGTCAGCAGGTAATCGGCGATCGCGCGCGCCGTGACGGGCGCGAGCAGGATGCCGTTGCGGTGATGGCCGGTCGCGATCACGAGGCCCGGCAGCGGCGCGGGGCCCAAGAGCGGCGCGTCGTCGCGGCTGGTCGGGCGCAGGCCCGCCCACATCTCGGTTATGGGGAGATCGTCGATGCCGGGAAGCGCCTCGCGGGCGCGGCGCAAAAGCTCGTGGACGCCGCCGGCGGTGAGCGTCGTGTCGAAGCTCTGCTCCTCCACGGTCGCGCCGACGACCAGCGTGCCGTCGAGACGGGGCACGAGGTAGGCGCCGTTGCCCCACACCACGCGCGCGATCAGCGGCGCTTCGGCCGGCATCTTCAGCGACAGCATCTGGCCCTTCACCGGGCGCACCGGCGGGCGCGAGCTTTCCGGGATTCCCTTGATGCCGCGCGACCAGGCGCCGGCGGCCAGCACCACGGTCTCGGCGGGGAAGTCCCGGCCGCCCGCGCGCACGCCCGCGGCGCGTCCGTTCGAGATCAGGAGCTCGGAGACTTCCGCGTTCTCGTGCAGGACCCCGCCCGCGGCTACGAGCGCGCGCTTGAGCGCCAGCGCCGCCTTGCGGTTGTCCACCTGGCAGTCGCGGGCGCTGAAGACCGCGGCCGTGACGTTGGGCGACAAGTGCGGCTCCAGCGCCCGGGCCTGGCGGCCGTCCAGCCAATCCATCTCGAGGCCGAGCGAGCGGTGATAGTCGAAGGTGGAAGCGAGGCGCTCCGCCTCGTCGCGGTCGCAGGCCACGGCCAGCGTGCCCTCGGTGCGCAGGTCCACCGCCATCCCCGCCGCGGCCTCGAGCTCGCGGGCGAAGCCGGGCCACATGTCGCGGCTTTCCACCATCAGGGGTAGAAGCCTTTCTTCGCCCGGCTCGGCCTCGATATGGGCGGCGAGCATGCCGGCCGCGGCCCAGGTGGCGCCGTGCCCGGCCTCGCCGCGCTCGAACACCGCGACCGCGCGTCCCGCGCTGGCCAGGCGCCAGGCGATGGAAAGCCCGCAGATGCCGCCGCCGATGACCGCGATCATCGGCGCGCTCCGCGGGCGCGTGATTCGTGAAGATGTCCGGAACGTCTCATTCGGCGCTCCCTCCGCTGGCATTATCCAGCTCAGGTTCCATGGGTGTGATCTCAGCTCCCGGCGGGAGCACCCCAGACCGATCGTCAGGCGAAGGATGGGGAGGGCGCACCCCGGTTGTCAAGGCTCGGCGGCGTCAAGGCAAGGCGCGGCGGGGATGCTATAAACGCGGAGGCCATGAGACCGCGCGCCGCCATCCGCCACCTCTTCGCCGCCACCGCCGCGCTCGCGCTTTGCCTCGCCTTCGGCGCGCCGCGCGCCTCGGCGCACCCGCGCGACGAGCTGGTGATCGGGACGACGCAGTTCCCGGCCACCTTCAACCCCAACATCGATTCGATGCTCGCCAAATCGTACATCCTCGACATGGCGGAGCGCCCGTTCACGGTCTACGACCCCGACTGGAAGCTGGTGTGCATGCTGTGCACGGAGCTTCCGACCATCGAGAACGGAAGGGCGAAGATCGAGGACCTGCCGCCGGGATCGCCGCGCGCGCCGGGCAAGGGCATCGCCGTCACCTACACGATCCGCGAGGGCGCCAAATGGGGCGACGGCACGCCGGTCACCACCGACGACGTGCTGTTCACCTGGGAGGTGGGGAAGCATCCGCTCTCCGGGGTGGCGAGCGCCGAGCTCTACCGCCGGATTCTCTCCATCGACGTGAAGGATTCGCGCACCTTCACGCTGCATCTCGACCGGGTGAGCTTCGACTACAACGCCATCAACGACTTCAACCTGCTGCCCGCGCATCTCGAGCGCGCCGCCTTCGCCGACCCGGCGCGCTACCGCGAGCGCACGGCGTTCGACACCGACACGACCAACCCCGGCCTCTACGACGGGCCGTACCGGATCGCCAAGGTCTCGCCGGGCTCCTATGTCGTGCTGGAGCGCAATCCCCATTGGTGGGGCCAGCCCGGCTATTTCCGGCGCATCGTCGTGCGCGTGGTGGAGAACACCGCCGCGCTCGAGGCCAACCTGCTCTCCGGGGCGATCGACTACATCGCGGGCGAGCTCGGGCTTTCGCTCGACCAGGCGCTCCAGTTCGAGCGCCGCCACGCCGGCGAATACCGGGTGATCTACAAGCCGAGCCTCGTCTACGAGCATCTCGAGCCCGATCTCGACAACCCGGTCCTGGCGGACGTGCGGGTGCGCCGCGCGCTCCTCTACGCCATCGATCGCAAGGGCATCTCGCAGGAGCTCTTCGCCGGCCGCCAGCCGGTCGCGGACACGGCCGTCAGCCCGCTCGATTGGGTCCACACGGACGACGTGGCGCGCTACCCTTACGATCCGGAGAAGGCGAAGGCGCTGCTCAAGGAGGCGGGATGGCGCGTGGGCGCGGACGGGGTGCGGGTGAACGGCCAGGGCCGGCGCCTGGTGCTGAGCCTCATGACCACCGCCGGCAACCGCTCGCGCGAGATGGTGGAGCAGGTGATCCAGAGCGAGTGGCGCAAGGTCGGGGTCGAGGCGCGCATCCACAACCAGCCGGCGCGCGTGTTCTTCGGCCAGACGGTGACCCACCGCCAGTTCCGCGGGCTCGCCATGTTCGCCTGGATGAGCGCGCCGGAGAGCGTGCCGCGCTCGACCCTTCATTCCGAGGAGATTCCCTCCGAGGCCAACGGGTTCTCGGGCCAGAATTTCACCGGCTACCGGAATCCGGAGATGGACAGGCTCATCGATTCCATCGAGGTCGAGCTCGACCGCGACAAGCGTGCGGCGCTGTGGCGGCGCCTCCAGCAGCTTTATGCGCGCGACCTTCCCGCGCTGCCGCTCTATTTCCGGGCCGACGCCTTCATCCTGCCGCACTGGCTCCACGGCGTGACGCCCACCGGGCACCAGTACCCCTCGACGCTTTGGGTCGAGAACTGGCGGGCGGCGCCGTGACGCGCGCGCAAGCCGGGCTTCGCCGGCCGGGCCGGGCGGGCGCGCCGTGACCGGGTTCCTCTCGCGCCGCGTCGTCGAGACCGTCCTCGTGCTGCTGGCGATGTCGTTCCTGGTCTATGTCTTGATCGGCCTCATGCCGGGCGATCCGATCGACATCATGATCTCGGGCGATCCCCACATGACGACGGCGGACGCGGAACGCCTGCGCGCGCTCTACGGCCTCGACAAGCCGATCCTGGAGCGCTATCTCGCCTGGCTGTTGGGCGCGCTCCACGGCCACCTCGGATTCTCGCGCATCTACCAGAGGCCGGTGCTGGACGTGCTTTTGCCGCGACTCGGCAACACCGCGATCCTCATGGGCGCGAGCTTCGTCCTCAGCGTCGCGATCGCCCTGCCGCTCGGCGTGTTCGCGGCGCTGCGCCCCTATTCGCGCGTGGACTACCTCGTCAACCTGTTCTGCTTCGCCGGGATCTCGGTTCCCGTTTTCTGGCTCGCGCTCATTCTCATCCTGCTGTTCTCGGTGACGCTCGGCGTCCTGCCCGCGGGCGGCATGGGGACGGTGGGCGAGACCGGGTTCGGCGCGCTCCTGCGCCACATGGCGCTCCCGGTCGCGACGCTCACGCTCGCCAACATCGGCGGCTACGCGCGCTACATGCGCGCCAGCATGATCGAGACCCTGCGGCAGGACTTCATCCGCACGGCGCGGGCCAAGGGCGCGTCCCCCTGGCGCGTCGTCATGGCGCACGCGCTGCGCAACGCCATCATCCCGGTCGTCACCATCGTCGCGCTTTCCTTCGGCGCGCTGTTCTCGGGCGCGCTCGTGACCGAGACCATGTTCGCTTATCCGGGGATGGGGCGGCTCATCTACGACGCGATCATGGGCAACGATTTCAACCTCGCGCTGGTCGGCCTGCTGCTCGCGACGCTCACCACCCTGGTCGCCAATCTCCTCGCCGACCTCGCCTATTCCTGGCTCGATCCCCGGGTCGCGCTGGGCGAGACGCGGGGGAGCTGATGGCCGAAGCCGCCGCTCTCGGTTCCGCGCGGCCCCGGTTCGGGCGCCGGCTGGCCCGCCACCGCCTCGCCATGGCGAGCGCGGTTTTTTTGGTCGTCCTCGCGACGCTCGCCGCCCTCGCGCCGGCGCTGGCCCATGTTTTCCACATCGATCCCGGCGACGTCGATCTCTATCACCGCTTCGCCGCGCCGTCGGCGGCGCACTGGCTCGGCACCGACGAGCTCGGGCGCGACGTGTTGATGCGGCTTCTCTACGGCGGGCGGGTGTCGCTCAGCGTCGGCTTCATGGCGGCGCTGGTCTCCGCCGTCATCGGCACCGCGGTCGGGCTACCGGCCGGCTATTTCGGCGGGCGGCTCGACGCCGTTCTCATGCGCGTGACCGACGGCATGATCGCCCTGCCGCTGCTGCCGCTCCTGGTGGTGCTGGCCGCCGTGGACCTGAGCAAGCTCGGGCTGCCGCCGTCCGTGGTCCAGTCCCAGTCGATCGATTTCTACCGGATCGTCGCCATCATCGCGCTGGTGGGCTGGACCACGGTCGCGCGGCTCGTGCGCGGCGCCGCCCTGGTGCTCCGCGAGACCACCTTCGTGCGCGCGGCCGAGGCGGTGGGCGCCGGGGGCTGGCGCATCATGACGCGCCACATCCTGCCCAACGTCGCCTCGCCGGTGATCGTCGCCACCACGCTTTCGGTCGGCAACGTGATCCTGTTCGAATCGGTGCTGAGCTTCCTGGGGCTCGGCATCCAGCCGCCGGTCGCGAGCTGGGGCAACATGCTGACCAACGCCCAGGAGCTGGTCTGGAGCGACCCGGCGCTCGCGATCTATCCCGGGCTTTTCATCTTCGCGACCGTTATCGCCTTCAATTTCCTGGGCGACGGCCTGCAAGACGCATTGGACCCGCGCGCCCACGCGCGCTAGAAGGCGCAAGGCTTCGGAGGGGGCGGATATGGGGGCAAAGCGGCGGATTCATCCCGTCATCCTGTCGGGGGGCGCGGGCACCCGGCTGTGGCCGCTGTCGCGCGCGCTCTACCCCAAGCAGTTCTTTCCGCTCGCCTCCGACCTGTCGCTGCTCCAGGAGACGGCCCGGCGCGTTTCCGACCCGGCGCGCTTCGCCCCGCCCCTCGTCGTCTGCAACCACGAGCACCGCTTCATCGTCGCCGAGCAGTTGCGCGGGATCGGGGTTGCGGCGGCCGAGATCGTGCTCGAGCCCGTGGCGCGCAACACCGCCGGGGCTTGCGCGGTCGCGGCGCTGGTCCTGGGCGGCGCGGACGCTGGCGAAGACCCGCTGATGCTGGTGCTGCCCTCCGATCACGTGATCGCGGACGCGAAAGGCTTTAGGGCCGCGATCGAGCACGCCGTGCCCGCGGCCGAGGCGGGCGCGCTCGTCACCTTCGGAATCGCGCCCGCGCGCCCCGAGACGGGCTACGGCTACGTCGAGCGCGGCGCGGCTTTCGAAGGCGGCGGCAAGGGCTGCTTCCGCGCCGCCCGCTTCAAGGAAAAGCCGGACCCGGCCGCGGCCGAAAAGATGGTGGCCGCGGGCGGTTGGCTCTGGAACAGCGGCATGTTCCTGTTCCGCGCCGGGAGTCTGATGGCCGAGATCGAGCGCTGGGTCCCCGAGGTCGCGGCGGCCTGCCGCGAGGCGCTGGCCGGCGCGCGCCGCGACCTCGATTTCCTGCGCCTCGACGAAGACGCCTTCGCCAAGGCCCCCGCCGTCTCGCTCGACTACGCGGTGATGGAGAAGACGGCACAGGCCGCCGTCGTTCCCGCGGACATGGGCTGGAGCGACATCGGCTCCTGGGCGGCGCTGTGGGAGGTCGGCGCGAAGGATGCGTCTGGCAACGTGATCGTGGGCGACGTCGCCGCCCGCGACGTGACCCGTTCCTACATCCGCAGCGACGACCGCCTGGTGGCGGTGATCGGGCTCTCCGACGTCCTGCTGGTGGTTTCCGACGACGCCGTGCTGGCGGCCCCCCTCGCGCGCGCCCAGGAGGTCAAGGCGCTGGTCGAGGCGCTTCGCGCCGAGGGGCGCAGCGAGCCCTTCACCCACACCCGCGTCTACCGCCCCTGGGGGTTCTACCAGGGGCTTCACGCCGGCGACCGCTTCCAGGTCAAGCACATCACGGTCAATCCAGGCGGGCGGCTTTCGCTCCAGCGCCACCGCAGGCGCGCCGAGCATTGGGTGGTGGTGAACGGGACCGCCCGCGTTACCCGCAGCGGCGAGACCTTCGATCTGGGCGAGAACGAGTCCACATTCATCCCGGCGGGCACGGCCCACCGGCTGGAAAATCCCGGCCCCGAGGTGCTGCGGATCATCGAGGTCCAGTCCGGCCGCTATCTCGGCGAGGACGACATCGAGCGCCTCGAGGACAGCTACGGGCGCACCTGACGGCGGATAAGAAAAGGGCGGGTGCCCTCGCCCCCGCCCTTCCCTAGTCCGCGACTCGAACCGGGTTCAGTCCTTGGCAAAGGCCCCGCGGCCCGGACGCTCCGATGTTTCCCGGTCCGCGTCCGCCCGACGCGACGCCGACCCGGCCCGGCGCTGCGCCCTCAGTCGGTCGATCAACGCCCGGCGGTATTCGGGGTCGTAAACGGCCCGCTCCAGGTCCATGAACTCGCCGTGCTGGTCGTCGGGCTGCATTGCCGCTTTTCCCTGCGGTTGCGTTGGGGGAGGATGCGAGAAGACTAGATAATCGTGCGGTCGATGCAAGTATAGATCGGTGGTGTGAACATGTTCCTGAATACAGTTCCGTTGATGTTCGCAGTAAAACCCTGTTGAAAACCCTGTGGACAGGACGTGAATGGCGCCGAAGGGCCGGCCCGATTGCCGGGGTTTTCGCGCGGTCGGGCCGTTTTTCTTTCGCCCTCGCGGCCGCGGGCCTGTTAGCATCCGGCACCCGGCCGGGGGCCGTGGCGGTGCGGCGTTCCGCCGACTGGACAGGATTCCGATTCCGCCCGTATGGTGCGGGGTCAAGAAATTCGGAGAAGGCGCCGCGCGCGGGGCCGCGGGCATTCGACGAAGGGGCAAAAAGGGCCCATGGATTATCAGAAGTTCTTCGGCGAGGCGATCGCCGACCTCAAGGCCGAAGGCAACTACCGGGTGTTCGTGGACCTCGAGCGCCGCGCCGGGACCTTCCCCTGGGCGACCAGCCACCGCGCCGACAGCAGCGGCGACGTCGTGGTCTGGTGCAGCAACGACTATCTGGGGATGGGCCAGAGCGGGCTCGTTCTCGCCGCCATGAAGGAGGCGCTGGAGCGCGTCGGCGCCGGCGCCGGCGGCACGCGCAACATCGCCGGCACCAATCATTACCACGTGTTGCTCGAGCGCGAGCTTGCCGACCTTCACCGCAAGGAGGCGGCGCTTCTGTTCAACTCCGGCTACATGGCGAACGAGGCGACGCTTTCCACGCTGGGATCGCGGATCCCCAACTGCATCATCCTCTCGGACGAATACAATCACGCCTCGATGATCCAGGGCATCCGTTTCAGCCGGGCGGAAAAGCGGATCTTCCGGCACAACGACGTCGCGCATCTGAACGAGATCCTGGCCGATCTCGACCCCGAGCGGCCCAAGATCGTCGCCCTCGAATCGGTCTATTCCATGGACGGCGACATCGCGCCGGTGGGCGAATTCGTGGATGTGGCGGAGCGTCACGGCGCGCTCGTGTTCCTCGACGAGGTGCATGCGGTCGGCATGTACGGGCCGCGCGGCGGCGGGGTCGCGGAACAGGCCGGCGTCATTGACCGCGTTCACATCGTCCAGGGCACGCTCGCCAAGGCCTTTGGGGTGATGGGCGGCTATATCGCCGCGAACGCCACCCTGGTGGATTTCGTGCGCAGCTTCGCCTCCGGCTTCATCTTCACCACCTCGCTGCCGCCCACGGTGGCGGCGGGCGCGCTCGCCGCGGTGCGGCACCTGAAGACGAGCCGGGCCGAGCGCGAGCGGCACCAGGAGCGCGCCGCGACCCTGAAGCGCCTGCTGCGCGAGGGGGGAATCCCGGTCATGCCGTCCGACAGCCACATCGTGCCCGTGCTGGTGGGCGACGCGGAGTTGTGCAAGCGGGCGAGCGACGAGCTGCTGGCGCGCCACGGCATCTACGTCCAGCCGATCAACTTCCCGACCGTCCCCAAGGGCACGGAGCGCCTGCGCTTCACCCCCTCGCCGCTGCACACCGACGCGATGATGGCCCAGCTGGTCGCGGCCATGAAGGACGTGTGGGAGCGCCTCGAGCTCAAGCGCGCGGCCTAGCCCCCTTCCCGCCTCCGCCGCATCCCGCTTTCGTTGTTGCGAATCGTTCGCAACTCGTTCACAACGGCGGCCCGGGCCGCTAATCTCGGCCCAACTCTGAAGGGAGTTGGCTCATGCTCCGCGACACCGCGCTGATCCCCAGCGAGGCCGTCCGTCTCGCCGCGCTCGGCCTTCTCGCGGAAGGCCCGTGCCGCTACGCGGCGCTCGCGGCCGACGTCCGCCATTTCGTGAGCCGGCTGATGGGCCCGTCGCTCGACCTCATGGGCTCGTCGCTGGAGTTGTTGCGCCACGAAGGCCTGATGGAGCGGGCCGATGGAAGCGCCGCAGGCTACACCGACCCCGAGGCCGAGCTTCGGATCACGACGGAAGGCCGGCGCGAGATGGAGGCGCTGCTGGGCGCCCCGCTGCGCGCTCCGGTCAACGATCTCGGCAAGCTGGTCATCGCCCTCAAGCTTCGGTTCCTCCATCTCCTGCCGGAGGCAAGCCAGTCCGCCCAGGTCGAGCAGCTGAGCGAGATCTACGAAGGCGAGGTCGCGCGGCTGCGCGACCTCAAGGGGCGGATGGGGGGCGATTCCGGCACGCTCGGCCCGTGGCTCGACCACGAGATCGGCCAGGCCGAAGAGCGGCTGGCCTGGTTCAAGGCTTTGAAGGGCCGCATTGCAGGTCATGAGTAAACTTATTCGGTAGGGAATGATACAGTGATCCAAAGCTTCCGTATTCGAACGACTGCTAGTTTTCGCCATATCGGTAGGTCGTCTAATTGGACTTGATCGCAGGTTTCCGTCAGCAAGGGACTAGACCCAAGACGGTTTGGCCGAGGCATTATCGGCCGGCGGACCGCGCTGATCTTTTTCGACTCCTCTGGTTCCTTCCACGGTTTTACCCCAACGGCCACGATTGGTTGGCACGGCGGCTGACCGATGCTGCTTGCCGTCGTGCCAGCTGCCTCATCATGTTCCACAGCGATACTCCTGTCGCAGTGATTATTGATTCCCCTAAGGGCGCTCGCGAACGGAAGATCAACACTTTCTATGTGCATCCACGTTATCGCCAAATGCAAATTGGCACTCAGTTATTACGGGAGCGGCTTGCCACATGGAGAAGGCTGCGAGTCGACAGAGCCTATTTAACGGCCGATGAGTCGGTTGCTCTCCGTCTCAGCAGTTTCCTTCTCGGGTTCGGGTTTCAAGCGATCGGCCGCGAAAAAGACCGATATCGCTACGGCGCTTCTGAACATATTTATTCGGCCGACCTTAGGATGTAAATGTTACGGGTGAGGATTGGATGGGCTTTTTTGCCATAGGCGCGAAGAATCCAAGCACGTTCTCAATCGCTTCTTGCCATTTCAATTTTTGGTGTGTTCCACGGCGTCCACTCTCGTGTGACTATTTCTGTGATATTGGTCTGCGGCTAGCATTGCCCCACGTTTCGGGCGAGAACAGACGCGCTGATGCGTCAAACGTGAGTTTCTCCGTATACCTTCCGTTTGAAACCAACCCAAGATCCTTTGTCGACTTATCCTCCGTTGTGCTGAATCCAAAGACAGCGGCGCTTATCTTCGGGCGCCCAGTTCATGTTGACGCAACGAACGGGACAATCACATACGATGGATCAAGTATTGGAGAGGGCACGATAACGGAGAAAGTCGTCGCCATCCCGCGTGAAGGAGCGGCTATCAAATTGGATAAGTCTGGGGCCTGGTATTCTGTGTGGGAAATCATGTTGCCTGCAGACGCATTGCACAATCAAAGTCTATATACGCGTTTCCGATTCCATGTAGAAGGCGCTGGCCGAACATGGATATGGAAGGGATGGGCCTCTGGAAAAAGAGGTGCATTACTCGACCTCAGAATCTGTGACATCCGTGAGTCACTTGAAGTAGCGGAATGGGATAATGTTGAAAAATCAATCGTTCCGATCCAGAAGCTTTTTTGTTTCGTGATCCTACCGGAACAATTCCTAGCTAACACTGTAAGTCCAGAATTTCATTATTTGCGTCTGCTCGAAGGCCTGACGTGGCAAGACTATGTTGATGCCGCAGGCGATCATCACAGGTTACGCAAGCTGGCCATTTACCAGTGGCGTTATCCCAAATCGTCATCGCAGGTGGACGTAAATAATCCTTTTCGTATTTTTATGGATATCACCGAAGAATTTGGGGTGCGCTTCCTATTGCTGAGCTTCGCTGCGATTGTTGTAGGCGCATTTTTCGGCGCGCTGGCACAAGACGTCGTCGACAAAATGGGCTTTTGGGAGCTTATGGCTGGCGGTATGAAATCGGGAGCGCTGGCAGTTTATGCTTTTGCACAGAAGCTCGGGGAATGCGTCTACCAGATAACGCAGTAAATCAGAACAGGTGCTGGCCGCCGGTGACGAAGATCTCGGAGCCGGTGACGTAGCCGGCCTCGGACGAGCACAGGAAATAGACAGCAGCGGCGACGTCCTCGGGCGTGCCGAGGCGGTGCAGCGGGATGCGCGGGATCAGCACCTCGGTTTCGGGCGAGAGCATGGCGGTCTCGATCTCGCCCGGCGCCACCGCGTTCACGCGCACGCCCAGCTCCGCCATCTCCACGGCCATCTCGCGGGTCAGCGCCGAGAGCGCCGCCTTCGAGGTGCTGTAGGCGGAGCCCGCGAAGGGATGGATCGCGTGGCCGGCGATCGAGGTGATGTTCACGACCGCGCCCTTGCCCTTGGCGAGCGCGGTGGCCAGCCCCCGGACCAGCATCAGGGGCGCGAAGAAATTGAGCTCGAACACGTCGCGCCAGGCTGCGATCTCGCCGTTGAGGCAGCCCAGGCGCTCCTGGAAGGGGGTCTTGGGGGAGACGGCGGCGTTGTTGACCAAGGCGTGCAACGGCTTGTCGCCCAGGATCGCGCCCGCCTGCTCCACGAACCGCGCGACTTCGCCCTCCCGGGCGAGGTCGGCGACGACGTGATGGGTCCAGTTGGGATCCCGCTTGCATTCCGCGGGAATGTCCTCGCGCGAGCAGGTGATGATCCGCCAGCCCTGGTCGCTGAAATGCTTGACGGTCGCATGGCCGATGCCCCGGCTGGCGCCGGTAAGCACGAGGGTCTTGTCGCGGTCGCGCATGCCCGGAGACTAGGGCAAAGGGCGCGGCGGCGAAAGCGCCCCTTCAGCGCACCGATACCACCTTGAAGGGGCGGGTCACGCCGTCGTGCTCGGTGATCGAGACGTACTGGCCCTCGCGGAAGATGTGGGTGTCGAAGCGGAACACCGGCTCGTCGTCGTCCTCGCCGGGGGCGTAGGAGAACGCCCAGGTCTTGTGCCGCGTGTGGATGAGAAGGCCGGTCTCGTCGTCCTCGCCCTCCCAGAAGCGGCGCACCGTGCACCTCGTCTTGTGGTGGCGCCATTCCTCCACGTCGAGCAGGCCGGTCTCGTCGAGCGGGGCCACGAATTCATAGCCGCGCTTGTTGCTTCCCTCGGGGAACTCGGGCGTGCGCGCGAGCTCCAAACGGACTTTCAAGAACGTCATCGGCGATGCCCCTTTCTCGTCGATCGGATCATGTGTTTGCTCCCCGGCGGCCCCGCTTCCTCACGCGGCCGGCTTGTTGTTCGGATGCGTCTGGATGAAGTGCCACAGCACGAGCTTCAGAAGCGTCACGTGCTTCTTGTCGCCGCGCGCCTCGGCGGCGGCGATGTCGTCGACGATGAAGCGGCGGATCATCGGCACCCCTTCGGGCGTGTGCACGAGATAGTTGGCGAGCTCGGCCGCGACCATCATCGGGATGTGCTCGTGCTCGGCGATGGCCGAGACCTCCTCCTCGGTAAGGTCGCAAAGCGCGATGCAGTCCTCAAGCGTCAGCATGTCTCGTTCCTCTTAATCCGTGGCCTCGATCCTAATGCGCGATCAGCACCGGGAGCTCGGCCTGCGACAGGACGTGGCGCGTCACGCCGCCGAAGATCATCTGGCGGAACCGGTTGTGGGTATAGGCCCCCATGACCAACAGGTCGCAGGCCCGGCGCTTGGCTTCGGCCAGGATCGCGGCGCCGATCCCCTCGGGGCCCGGGCGCACCGCCGCCGCTTCGGCCTCCAGCCCGTGCCACGCCAGATATTGCCGAAGCGATTCCGACAGCGCCTGGGCTTCCACCCCCTCGCCCACCGCGAGGACGGCGATGCGCTCCGCGGCATTGAGGAAGGGCATCGCGGCCGCCACCGCGCGCGAGGCCTCGGCGGAGCCGTTCCAGGCCACCGCGACGCTGCCGCCGAACGACCCGGCGCCTTCCGGGGGCGCCACCAGGACGGCGCGCCCGCTCTCCAACAGCGCCGCCTCCATCATCATGCCGACGGCGGCCGATTGCTGGGCCGGCTGCGCCTCGACCACGACCACGTCGGCGAGCCGCGCCCTTTTCGCCACGATCTCGTCCTCGCGGCCGACCTCCTCGCGCCACGCCGCGGAGAACGCGGCCGGGTCCTGCGGCGCCTCGACCAGCGGCACGTGCGATTCCGCCACCGCCGCGTCGAACAGGGCGCGCGCGGTCTTCGCCCGCTCGCGCGCGTCGCGCTCGGCCGCGGCCATGATCTCCTGCAGCACGATCCCCGACATGCCCTCGCCCATGTAGGGCATGGCGTTGCGCGGATCGGCGCGCACGTGAAGGGCGGCGACATGGGCCTCGAACCGCCGGCCCAGGGCGAAGGCGGTCTTGAGCACGCTCGCCGCCATCTCGGTCGCGGTCACCGGTACCAGGATCACCTTGATGGTCATGGCGCCGAATCCTCCCCGCCGGACAGGCTAGCACGGCGCGGCTTCGCGGTTGAACGGCCTCGGCGCCGCACCTCGCCGACCCCGTCACGCCGACTCCAGCGCCGCCCGGGCGGCGGCGAGCGTCGCCGCGGTCGCGCCCGAGGCGTCGATCCGCCGCCAGGCGATCTCGCCGAGCGGCAGCTCGAGCTGGCGGCGCAGCACCGCAACCGTCGCGTCGGACGCGTCGGGCACGCGCGTGGCGACGCGGCGCTCCAGCTCGGCCGCGGGCGCCTCGAGCCAAAGGCCGAGGAAAGGGACGGAGAGCCGCGCCGAGATCCGCTCCAGCGCCGCGCGCTCGTCGGGGCGGGCATGAACCGCGTCGGCGATCACCGAATGCCCGGCGGCGAGCGCCGCCTCGGCGCGCTCGCGGATCGCGCCATAGACGCGCTCGGTCGTCTCGTGGCCGTAGGCTTCCTCCGGCAGCCGCGCGAACTCCTCGACACCCCACAGGCTCTTGCGGATGGTGTCCGAGCGCAGCACGAGGGCACCGGGCACCGGCGCGATGTCGGGCGCGAGCCGGCGCGCGAGCGTGGATTTGCCGGTGCCCGACAGGCCGCCCACCGCGACCAGGCGCGCCGGCGGCGCGGCCCCGAGCCGGGCCGCGAGATCGAGATAGGCGCGCGCCTCGCCCGCACCCCGCGCCCTTTCGCCCGCATCCGTTTGGGCGAGCGCCGCGTCCGCCCCGACATGGGCGCGCACCGCCGCCCGGCACGAGAGGAACAGCGGCAGGGCGGCGAGGCCGGGAAGGTTGGCCGGCCCGTCGGCGCTGCGCGCCAGATAGCGGTTGAACGCGAGGTTGGCGAGCGCGCGCAAATCCCGGTGCTCCAGGTCCATCAGGAGGAAGGCGAGGTCGTAGAGGACGTCGATGCAGGCGAGCGTTTCCGAGAACTCGATCGCGTCGAACAGCAGCGGTTGGCCGCGGTAGAGGCAGATGTTGCGCAAATGGAGATCGCCGTGGCAGCGCCGCACGAAACCGGCCCGCTGGCGCTCCTCCAGCACGGCGCGCACGCGCGAAAGCGCCGCCCGCGAGGCCGCGACGACGCGGCGCACCGCCGCCGCCTCGAAGGCGGTTCCGGCGTGGCGGCCGAGGTCGCCCTCGTTCAGGGCCACCACCTTGGCCATCCCTTCGAAGCCGCCGGCGTCGAAGCGGCGCTCGGCGGCGTCGTGGAAGCGGGCGACCTCGTCGGCGAGGCGCGACAACAGATCGTCGGTGAGCCGGCCCGCCTCGGCCAGGCGGTCGAACAGGCCCGATTCGTCGAAGCGCTTCATGACGACGACGAAATCGAGCGCGGCGCCTTTCCCGTCGAAGGCGAGGCGGCCGTCCGCCTCCTTGGTGATCGCGGCCACGCGCTCGTAGATCTCGGGTGCGGTGCGGCGGTTGACCGCCACTTCCGCCTCGCAAAATTCGCGGCGGCGCTCCAGCGTCCCGAAATCGAGATAGGGGAAGATGACGGCGCGCTTCAGCTTGTAGGCCTTGGTCCCGGCCAGGAACACGGCCGAGATGTGGGTGTCGATGCGCCGCACCTCGGCGGCCCCGAAGGTTTCGGGCCGCGAGAGGAAATCGAGGACCTCGCTTTGATCGGCGACGATCATGGCCTGCCGTTCCTCGCGGGGAAGCCCGCGCCCGGGGTCGTCACGTGAACCGGGCGCGGCGCTCCACGATGTTGTCGGGATCCTCGTGAATGATGACCTCGGCGTTGGGGAAGGCGGCGCGTATCCGCGCCTCGACCTCGTCGGAGATCTGGTGCGCCTGGTTCAGGCTCATCGAGCCATCCATCTCGAGATGGAGCTGGATGAAGGTGTGCCGCCCCGAGGAGCGCGTGCGCAGGTCGTGGGCCGAGGTGACGCCGGGATGCGCGGTCGCGATCTCGTATATGCGCGCGCGGGCCTCGTTCGAGAGCTCCCGGTCCATCAGCAGGTTGAGCGAGCCCACCGCGATCTTCCACGCGCTGTAGACGATGTAGGCGGCGATCCCGGCGCCGAACAGCGGATCCACCCAGTGCCAGCCCAGCCCCGCGCCCAAGGCGAGCGCGACGATGACGCTTCCGTTGGTGAGCACGTCGGTGACGTAATGAAGCGAATCGGCGGAGATCGCCACCGACTCCGTCTTGCGCACGACGTGGCGCTGGAACCAGACGAGCAGCACCGTCAGCGCGATCGAGAACAGCATGACCATGATGCCGGCGGTCCCATGCTCGATCGGCTGCGGATGGAGGAGCCGGTCGACGACCTCGAACAGCACGAACAGGCCCGAGCCGATGATGAAGGCGGCCTGGCCGAGACCAGCGATCGGCTCCGCCTTGCCGTGGCCGAAGCGGTGCTCGGCGTCCGCCGGCTGCAAGGCGTGGCTGACCGCGAACAGATTGATCGCCGAGGCCATGATGTCGAGGAGCGAATCGACCAGCGACGAGAGCACGCTGACCGATCCGGTCATGCCCCAGGCCGCGGCCTTGAAGGCGATGAGCGTGCCCGCGGTCGCCACCGAGGCATAGGTGGCGGCCTTGAGGAGCCGGGCCGACTCGGCGTGCGAAAGGGGTGTCTCGGTCACGGGTGGCGTCCGGGTCATGGATAGAGGTGCTCCTGGGTCCAGCCGCCGCCGTCGCTGCGGTAGACCACACGCTCGTGGAGGCGGAACGGGCGCCGCCGCCAGAATTCGATCGCCGCGGGCACGAGGCGGAATCCGGACCAGAAGGGCGGGCGCGGAATCGCCCCGACCAGGAACTTCGCCGTGTAGCGGGCGACCTCCTTGTCCAGCTCCCACATGCCGGAGAGCGGCCGCGATTGCTTCGAGGCCCAGGCGCCGATCTGGCTCGTGCGCTCGCGGGTCGCGAAATAGGCGTCCGCCTCCGCCCCGGTCACGGCCTCGACACGGCCCTCGACCCGCACCTGATAGCCGGCGGCGTTCCAATAGAAGCACATCGCCGCCCGGGGATCGGCGGCGAGCGCCCGGCCCTTGCGGCTTTCGCTGTTGGTGAAGAACACGAAGCCGCGCGGCGAAACCTCTTTCAGCAGCACCATGCGCACCGAGGGCGCGCCGTCGGCGTCCACGGTCGCCAAGGCCACGGCGCTGGCGTCGCCGGGCTCGGTCTGGGCGGCCTCGTCGTACCAGCGCCGGAAAACGCTAATCGGGTCGGGGTCTTGGCTCGGTGCCATCGGGCGTTCCTGAGAATTATCCTAACTCTTTGTTATTTGCTGGAAATAGTCGGGGCTGGCAAATATATAGTCAACCGATGCCAGAGGGGTTCCGCGGGGCGGGCGCTTTTGTGCCATATTTTCGCGACACTGAACTTGATGTCAGGCCGGCGCAGGATTTCGCCCGTTTGACCGTGTTACCTTTGGACCAGTTTTTTCTGCAGAATCGAGGTTCGAGCCTATGAACGCGAAATGGATCATCCCGGTCGTGGTCGTCGCCATGCTGGCGGCGGCCTGTACCCCGGGGCGCGAGAAAGAGGAAACCGGCACGCTGGTCGGCGCCGGCGCCGGCGCCGCCATCGGCTCCATGATCGGCAAGGGCGGCGGCAACATCGCGGCGATGGTCATCGGCGGCCTGCTGGGCGGCTATATCGGCAATACCATCGGCCGGCAGCTGGACGACCGGGACCGCATGCTCCACGAGCAGGCGGCCCAACAGGCCCTGGCCGCGCCGGTCGGGCAGCAGATAACCTGGAACAATCCCCAGTCCGGACATTCGGGCAGCGTGACCACCGTGCGCGACGGCACCGATCAGAGCGGCGATTATTGCCGCGAATACCAGCAGACGGTGGTGGTCGGCGGCCAGACGCAGCAGGCCTACGGAACCGCCTGCCGCCAGCCCGACGGGTCGTGGAAGATCGTCAGCGAGAGAAAGTAGCCGCGGCGCGCGCCGCGTAAATCGCTTGCGAAGGCCGGCGGCGGTCCCGAGGGACCGCCGCCGCCGTTTGGGCCCTCCGCGGCCCGGCCCGGCCCGGGGGCCGCAAGCCGCCCCCGGTTTGATCGCCGGGCGCTTTCGTGTACGATGCGCCGGTTTTCCGCGGCCTATCCCATGACCCGCCAAGGACCTCGACACGCATGACCGACCACACCCCGCTGATGGCGGGCAAGCGGGGCCTCATCATGGGCGTCGCCAACGAGCGCTCGATCGCCTGGGGAATCGCCAAGGCCGCCGCGGCCGAGGGCGCCGCCCTGGCCTTCACCTATCAGGGCGAGGCCTTCGAGAAACGGGTGCGGCCGCTCGCCCAGTCGCTGGGCTCGGATTTCGTGCTGCCGTGCGAGGCGACCGAGGATTCGAGCGTCGATTCCGTATTCGCCGCGCTGAAGGAGAAATGGGGCGGGCTCGACTTCCTGGTCCACGCCGTCGCCTATTCCGACAAGGAGGAGCTGAAGGGCCGCTACCTCGAAACCAGCCGCCCCAACTTCCTCAAGACTCTCGACGTCTCCTGCTATTCCTTCACCTCGGTGAGCCAGCGCGCCGTTCCCCTCATGGCGAAGGGCGGCAGTTTGCTGACGCTGACCTATTCCGGCGCCGAGCGGGTCATGCCGCACTACAACGTGATGGGCGTGGCGAAGGCGGCGCTCGAGGCGAGCGTGCGCTATCTCGCCGCCGATCTCGGGCGCGACGGCATCCGCGTGAACGCGATCTCGGCCGGGCCGATCAAGACTCTCGCCGCCTCCGGCATCGGCGACTTCCGTTACATTCTCAAGTGGAACGAATACAACGCGCCGCTCAAGCGCAACGTGACGATCGAGGACGTCGGCAAGTCCGCGCTCTATCTCCTGAGCGACTTGGCCAGCGGCGTGACCGGCGAGGTCCACCATGTCGATTGCGGCTATCACGTCGTCGGCATGAAGGCGGTGGACGCGCCCGACATCTCGGTGGTGTGAGGCGCGCCCACGCGCCGCCGCGCGAAGGACTCCCATAGGACCCATGCCCGGCAACAGCTTCGGCCATCTCTTCCGCTACACCACCTGGGGCGAAAGCCACGGGCCCGCCATCGGCTGCGTGGTGGATGGCGTGCCGCCGCGCATCCCGCTTTCGGAAGGCGACATCCAGGTGTGGCTCGACAAGCGCCGCCCGGGGCAGTCGCGCTTCACCACCCAGCGCAAGGAGCCGGACCGGGTGAAGATCCTCTCCGGCGTGTACGAGGGCCAGACGACGGGCACGCCGGTCTCGCTCGTGATCGAGAACGTGGACGTGCGTTCGAAGGATTACGCCGACATCGCCGAGAAGTTCCGCCCCGGCCACGCCGACTACACCTATTTCAAGAAATACGGCATCCGCGACCCGCGCGGCGGCGGTCGCGCCTCCGCGCGCGAAACCGCGATGCGCGTGGCGGCCGGCGCGATCGCGCGCAAGGTGCTGGGGCCGGACATCGTCATCCGCGGCGCGCTGGTCGCCATCGGCACGCTCGAAGTCGACCGCGCGCGCTGGGACTGGGGCGCGGTCGAATCGAATCCGTTCTGGTGCCCCGACGCGCGCCTCGTGCCGGAATGGGAGAAATACCTGGACGGCATCCGCAAGGAGGGATCGTCGGTCGGCGCCGTCATCGAGGTCGAGGCCGCGGGCGTTCCCGCGGGACTTGGCGAGCCGGTCTATGACAAGCTCGACGCCGATCTCGCCAAGGCGATGATGAGCATCAACGCGGTCAAGGGCGTCGAGATCGGCTCCGGGTTCGGTTCGGCGCGGCTGCGCGGCGAGGAGAACGCCGACGAGATCCGCATGAAGGGGAACGAGCCGGAATTCCTCTCCAACAACGCGGGCGGCGTGCTGGGCGGCATCTCCACGGGCCAGAACGTCGTCGTGCGCTTCGCGGTCAAGCCGACGAGCTCGATCGCGACGACGCGGCGCACCGTCACCACCAAGGGCGAGGAGACCGAGATTTCGGTCAAGGGCCGCCACGACCCCTGCGTCGGCATCCGCGCCGTGCCGGTGGGCGAGGCGATGCTCGCCATCGTGCTCGCCGACCATCTCCTGCGCCACAAGGCCCAGTGCGGCTGAAACGCGGCCCCTTACTTCCGGAACACCGCGATAATTTCCACGTGCGGCGACCACAGGAACTGGTCGAGCGGCGTGACCTCGCTTAGCCCATAACCGCCGTCCACGAGGACGCGCGCGTCGCGGGCGAAGGTCGCCGGGTTGCACGAGACCGCGACCGCGACCGGAACCTTCGAGCCCACGATCTCGCCCACCTGTCTTTTCGCGCCGGCGCGCGGCGGATCGAACACAATGGCGTCGAACCGGGCGAGCTCCGCCGCCGACAGTGGGCGGCGCTCCAGATCGCGCCGTTCGGCCGTGAGCCGGTTCGCCACTCCCGCGCTCTTGGCCGCCGCGACCAGCGCGGCGACCATCCCGGCGTCGCCCTCGACCGCATGAACGCGCGCGCGTTTCATCAAAGGCAATGCGAAGGTGCCGCAGCCGGAATAGAGATCGGCGACGTTCTTGGCGCCGGCGCAGGCCGCCGCGACGCCTTCGATCAGCGCCGCCTCGCCCGCGGCGCTCGGCTGCAGGAAGGCCCGCGGGGGAAGCTCGACCCGAATTCCTGCGAATTCCAGCGCCACCGCGCGGCGCGCGACGATCGGCTCGGGCGTTTCCCCGCCGCGCGCGAGCCAGCTCACGCGCGCGAGGTCGCGGGCCTCGCCGAATTCCGCGAGCGCGGTCCGCGTCTTCATGTGCGCGTCGAACGGCGCCGCGATCACGACATCGAGCCCGGTCGCGGCGGCGGTGACGTCGATCTCCGCCTGCTCGCCGGGGCGCAGCAGCCGGTCCATCAGCTCGCGCAGCGCGGGAACCAGCGCCTCGATTTCCGGGACGAGCACCGGGCATTCCGCGATGTCCACGACGCGCCGGCTCGCGCGCTCGAAGAACCCGAGCCGGGTTTCGCCCGCGCGGCGCAGGGCCTTCAGATTCGCCCGCCTGCGGCTGCGCGGCCCGGTGCGCACGAGCCCGCCGACGGCGACCTCGCCCAATCCGCGACGGGCGAGCGCCGCGCCCACGAGCGCGCGCTTCCATTCCGCGTAGAGCGGATCGGACAGATGCTGGAGCGCGCAGCCGCCGCACAGCCCGAAATGGCGGCAGGGCGGCGCGGCGCGCCCCGGCCCGGGCGCGAGAATCTCCAGGATTTCACCGGCCCGGCCGGACTCGCGGGTGGCGCCGAGGCGCACGCGCAGCCGGTCGCCCGGAACCGAGAACGGGACGAAGACGGGAGCCCCTTCCACATGGCCGATGCCGTCGCCCCGCGCGCCGATCTCCGCGATCGAGAGCTCAAGCGTTTCGCCGGCCTGTGCCTTCTTGCGTGCCGGCTTGGCGGTCATGGCGCGCGTCTCGCGGCGATCAGGAACTCCTTGTTGCCGGCGGGCCCGAGCACCGGGCTTTCGGTGACGCCGACCACCTTCCAGCCCGGCTGTGCGGCGATGAAATCTTCGATCCGCTCGCACACTTCCCTGTGCAGTTCCGGATCGCGCACCACGCCGCCCTTCCCCACCCTTCCCTTGCCGACCTCGAACTGCGGCTTGATGAGGGCGACCAGCACCGCTTCCGGCGCCGCCAGCGCGAGGCAGGCCGGCAGGACCTTCTCCAGCGAGATGAAGCTCACGTCGCAGGAAATGAGATCGACGTCTTCCGGCACGATCTCGCGGGTGAGCGCGCGCGCGTTCACGCCTTCGCGCACGACCACGCGGCGGTCCTGGCGCAGCTTCCAGGCGAGCTGGCCGCGCCCCACGTCCACCGCATAGACCCGCGCGGCGCCGCGTTGCAGCAGCACGTCGGTGAAGCCCCCGGTGCTGGCGCCGACGTCGAGGCAGATCTTGTCCGCGGGATCGATCCCGAAATGGTCGAGGCCGTGGGCGAGCTTGAGTCCGCCGCGCGACGCATAAGGATGGACCGCGCCGCGTACCTCCACCTCGGCGTCCTCGTTCACGAGCGCGCCGGGCTTTTCGAGGCGTGTCGTTCCGGTGAAGACGCGGCCCGCCATCACCAGCGCCTGCGCCTGGGTGCGCGATTCCGCGAGGCCGCGTTTGACGAGAAGCTGATCGAGGCGGAGCTTGGACGTGGCTTTTCCGGCGCCGGCCGCTACCTCAGGGCCGGCCCGGCCGCGCGCCTCGTCTCCGCGTCGCGGCCCAGGGCGGCGAGCGCCGCGGCGGCGATCTGGGGGGCGTTGAGCCCGGCCTCGTCGTATTGCGCCTGGGGCTTGCCGTGGGCGATGAAGCGGTCGGGAAGCGTCAGCGGGCG
>Ga0315550_1000021_pt1 | contig 87615 bp, 98 predicted proteins | sample SalMarSW160190MG_2_FD_203100 | JGI IMG/M metagenome (GOLD analysis project Ga0315550, IMG submission 203100) | Salt marsh sediment microbial communities from the Plum Island Ecosystem LTER, Massachusetts, United States - Salt Marsh Sediment SW1601-90 ...
CGGGACCTGAAAGAGTCCCGTCTCGCACAAGCATCTTAAAGATGCGCACGAAACGGTTCGCCGAAGCCAACCGCCGCCCGCGCATCCCTTCCATCCACAATGTCAAAGACCAAAAGCCCGGCCCCGGCGGTCGCCGAGACACCCGCCCCCGGCACCCGACCGGGTGCCGTGGCGGCCGCTCGAATTGCCCGCGAGGGACACTCCCGCGGCGGCGAAACGGCCGCCGGCGGTCAGGCGGCCCGAAGACCTGCGCGGATCGTTCCGCGCCGCCAACGGGCCTTGGTTCGGGCAAAGAATTATTTTACTCGTCAGACCCTGCCGTGACAACCGCCACGAGGGCCGTCTTGGGGGCGCCGCCGCGGGCCGTGGAAAATCCCGCCCGGCATCCGGCCCAAGAGCTATATGGGGTCCCAGGGCCCTTTTGTCCAGCCCCGCCAGGGGGATCGGCGACCGCCGGCTACCACGCGATCTCGGCGCCGTCGAAGGCCCAGAAGCGGCCCGAATCCTTGGCCGTGAACCGGGCGATCAGCCGGCGCATGGCGGAAACGCTTTCGTCGGCGCCGATCGGCGCATTGCGCCCGCCCATATCGGTCTTGACCCAGCCGGGATGGATGACCGCGGCGATCACGCCGCGCGGGGCCAGGTCGATGGCCAAGCTCCTGAAGGCGGCGTTGAGCGCGGCCTTCGACGCGCGGTAAATGTAGCCGCCGCCGCTGGCGTTGTCACCGATGCTGCCCATCTTGCTGGTGATCGCCACGATCACCTTGCGCTCGCTGCGCGCCACATGGTCGAGAAAGGCCCGTGACATGCGGAGCTGGGCCATGCAGTCGATGCGGAAGGTTTCGGCCCAGCCCTCGTAATCGAGCGATTCCAGCATCTGCGGCCCCGGCCCATAGACACCTGCGTTGTTGACCAGCACGTCGATCGCCTGGTCCCCGAGCTCGCGGGCCAAGGCGTCCATCCGCTCGAAATCGCCGATATCGAGGGCGTGAACCCGGATGTCGCCGCCCAGGCCCTTCAGGTGCGTCGCGTGCGAGGGGTCGCGGCAGGTGGCGAACACCCGCCAGCTGGCATCCGCATATTGGCGCGCGAATTCGAGGCCGATCCCGCGGTTGGCCCCGGTCACGAGGACGCTCGGCATGACCCGGTCCTTTGCTGCTTCTTGGCGGCCCGGCGGCCGGTCAGGGCCCCCGCTTCGAGGTGCCTCCCGTCCTCCCGGGACGGCCAGGGTCGAACGGATGCCGGCTCGAGGGCCGGCGGCGATGGGGTGGTGCGGTCGAGAAGACTCGAACTTCCACGGGAGTTACCCCACAGCGACCTCAACGCTGCGCGTCTACCAGTTCCGCCACGACCGCTTGAAAGGCGCGGGAGCCGCTCCCTTGCCAATTGCCACGGCGGGGAATACCAAATGATCCGGCCCCGATCAAGACGAGAGCGATGGCGAAGCCCCTCCCCCGCACCCGCGATTCGGCCGGTTCGACGCCCCAGTGGCGGGTGAGCGCCGGGCTCGTCCCCTATCGCCAAGCGGTCGTCGAGATGGAGGCCCGGGTGGCCGCCATCTCGGGCGGAACCGCGGACGAGCTGGTGTGGCTGCTGGAGCACCCACCGCTCTACACCGCGGGCACCAGCGCCCGGCCGGAGGAGCTCCTGGCTCCCGGCCTGCTGCCGGTGTTCCAGGCCGGGCGGGGCGGCCGCTACACCTATCACGGGCCCGGCCAGCGGGTGGCCTATGTCATGCTCGATCTCGCGGCGCGCGGCCTCGATATCCGCTCCTTCGTCCGCGGGCTCGAGACATGGGCGATCCAGACCCTCGCCCGGTTCGGGGTCGAAGGCGAGCGGCGCCCCGGCAGGGTTGGAATCTGGGTGGCGGGCGAAAACGGAAGGGAAGACAAGATCGCCGCGATCGGCGTGCGGGTACGCCGCGGCGTCACCTATCACGGGCTTTCGATCAATCTCGATCCCGACCTCGCCCATTACCGGGGCATCGTCCCCTGCGGCATTGCCGCGCCGGAAACGCTCGGCGTCACCTCGCTCGCCCGGCTCGGGGCCGCCGCGACGATGGCGGAACTCGACGCGGCGCTCGCCAAAACCTTCGCCGATGCCTTTGCGGGCGCGACCTGAGCGGCCGTCAGGCCGTCGGCGCCTGTTGGAAGCCGGGGCCGAACAGCGCGGCCTCGTCGATCTCGGCCTCGGCGACGTCGATGCGCGAGACGGCCGCCCGCGGTGGCCCCAGCCGGCAGGCCGCGATCATGTCGTCCACCTGCGCCGCCGGTCCCGAGAGAACCGCTTCGACCGTGCCGTCCGACCGGTTCCGGACCCAGCCCTGAAGCCCGCGCCGGCCCGCCTCGGCCACCGTCCAGGCGCGGTAGAACACGCCCTGGACGCGGCCATGGATGCGCAACGAAACGGTCTTGTGCGCGTCCTGCCGATCCATGCCTTCGCCCTCGCATATCCAAAGGCGCTTATCAATCCCGCCCCGGCGCCGCGGCGGCGCGACGGCCCGCGCCAGGTTCATTCGCCTCTTACGATCTTGAGCGGATCAGGAATAGCGGAGGTCTTCACGTCCGGCCATACGCGATAATCCTCACGGATCGGTTTCGCCGCCAGTTCGCTCTTGTCGATCCAGGTCGGCCGCTTTCCCTCCAGGAAAAGCTCATTGCGCAGGCGAATCCACTGGTCCATATGCCGCCATATCTGCAGCGAAAGAGCCCGCTCGATCTGCTCGAACCGGCTGTTCTCGGGCATCCGCCGCCGCAGATGCACGATGTCCCGCAGCATGCCCGTCGCCCTCATGATCCGATAGGCGAGATAGGTCTCCCTGAAAACCAGGTCCCCGCCGCTTTTGTCGCCGATCAAATCGCCCACGTTCACCGCATGCTGGCGCCAATAGACGAGCGGCTCGCCCACGTAATACATTCCGCGCAGCAGCGCGCCGCGAAACGGGAAGATGTGATCCGTTCCCACCGGAATCTCGCGCCGGTCCAGCCAGTTGAATTCGCTGAAGATCTCCCGATCGACCGCGAGGCTCGCGCCGAGCATCGTCTTCTTCCACCCCAGACTGAGGATTTCGTCTACGGTGATGGGGCGCGATTCGGTCTCGCCGCACAGCAGACCGAGGGGGCGCGCCTCGGCATCCATGACCCAGGCGTTGGACGACAGGACCGAAGCGCGCTGTTCGGCCCAGGCCTCCGCGATTCGCCGCGCCCGGTGGGGTACCGCGATGTCGTCCCCGTGGGCCAGGATCACGAGGTCGCCCTTGGCGAGCTGCACGGCCTTGTTGTTGTGCTCGATGCCGAGGTTGGAGTCGTTCCGGTTGAGAACGACATCGTTCGGGCCTTTGTATCCCCTCGCCTCTTCTTCCAGGATCTCGTAGGTCCCGTCCTTCGAGCAATCGTCCGAAACAATGATCTCCAGCGGCGTGAGATCCTGGGCGAGCGCCGAGCGTACCGCATCGCGAACGAACTTCTCCTGCTCGTAGCACAGCAGCGCGTAGGTCACCTTCCGAGCGCCCATTTTCGCCCTCGCCCTAGGCTTTTGCCCGTCGCTGCGCCTCGCGGCGCACGGCCTCGCGCGCGGCGCTCAGCTCCTCCACCGGCCGGGAGGCCCAATAGTCGAGGCGGGCGCGGAGCCTCGCCACCTCGGCGGCGATGTCCACCGCGGCGGGATCGGGGCTGAGAAAAACACGGGAGACCAGCGCGCGGGTCGAACGCAGCCTCGGATGCTGCGCGTAAACCAGGTCCGAGGAAACCGGGAGCCTTGGATCGCCGAGCCGTCCCACGCCCCCGAAGCCAAAGGGGATGCCCGCGCCGCAGACGACGTCGGAGAGCATTTCCATGACCGGCGAGGCCAGGACTTCGAAATGGCTGTCCAGCCCCAGCGTCAGATAAAGGTCGTTGAGTCCGACGTGGATTTCATCGACCCCCTCCAATCGCACGATGTCGCGCACGCGCGCCGCCGCTTGGGCCGTTTCGATCAGAAGACAGGCGGTGGCGCGACCGTCAACGAATTCGATGAACCGGGCCGCTTCGCGCGTCTCCCGGAAGTACGGGAGCATGAGGACCTGCGCCCCCATGGCGATGACGCGATCGATCTGCGCCCTCAGGCCGTCATGAACGGGCTCGGTGCGAACGAAAACCTGGGCCTTGTCGAGCGTGGCCGCGACCGCCGGCAAGTCTTTCTCTCGATGATCCGAGATCCATGTTCTGCGGGCGTCTTGCCTCTCGTCTTTCCCGTACTTTTCGAGATCGAGGCCGATGCGATCGATACCCGCCGCATCGGCGCGCCGGGCCAACGCCGGATCGTCCGTGAAAAGGGTGAGAACGAAATCCGTTCCGTAGCTCATATCGCATCGCATCGCGGATACGGCGTGGGGCGGGCGGCCGCGCCCCACGCAAGGCGCGCGAATCGCCGGCTAGAATTTGAAAGGGATCTTCGGCGTGTCCGCCGGCAGCCGCCATTCATCGGGATCTTCATAGCGGTAGGCGTGGTCGAAAAAGTTTATGAAGCCGGCGGGCTCGCTCGCATCGTTCTTCAAGCCGTGCCAGACGCCGGGCGGGATGACGAGAAGCCCGGGCCTCAGCAACCCGAGATGAAAGGCGCTGACGACGCCGCGTGTCGGCGAGGAGTCGCGATCGTCAAACAACGCGATCTTCACCCGCCCAAGCACCACGAAGATCCGGTCGGTTTGGACCCGATGACAATGCCAGGCGCTCACGGCCTGTGGCGGCAGGATCACGTGAATGATGTGCTTGACCTCGGCCGGTTCGAGGCCCCAGTCCTCGCGATAGACCTCGGTCGTGACGCCCCCGGTCCGGGTCAGGATGTTCTTGACCTCTCGGAAATGGACCCCCTCGATCGTCTCGCGCAGGGGCGTCCAGTCCGGCGTCATCGACGGCTTGTCCTTTACCGCTCCTTCAATCATCCCCGCCCCCCGGCGCTGGCAATATATGCGAGTATGCCACGGGAATATTTAGGAATCATTGATCGGAAGCCTTGGCCCCGCCGGCGCCGGCAAGCCCTCGGCCCGCGGCCTTCCGGGATCGGCGCGCGGCGGCGGCGCGGCCGGACGGCAAGACCCGGCCCGCGCTATGTGAACTCGAGGATCTTCTGGTCCACCGCCAGGCTGTCGCCGGCCTTGGCGTGGATCGTGGCGACCACGCCGTCGCGCTCCGCCCTCAGGATGTTCTCCATCTTCATCGCCTCGACCACGGCGAGCTCCTCGCCGACGCGCACCTCCTGGCCTTCCGTGACGGCGACGGAAACCAGCAGGCCCGGCATCGGCGAGAGCAGATATTTGGAAAGATCGGGCGTCTCCTTGACCGGCATCACTGCGTCGAGCGCCGCCGCCTGGGGGGTCAGTATCTTGATGTCCGCCTGGGCGCCGCCGTGGGCGATCCGGTAGCCGAGCGCGAGGCGCTCGACCTCGAGACAGGCCGGCTTGCCGTTGAGACTGCAGCGCAACAGCGGATTGCCCGGCTGCCACGCGCTGCGGATGGCATAGCTCTTGTCCTGGACCGCGATATCGAAACCGCCGGCGGTGGGCGCGACCGTGACCGCGCAACGCACCGGGCCCGCCATCGCGACCCATTCATTCGGGACCTTGCGCCCGTGCAGCGGCAACTGGCCGGAAATCGCCGCCTCGCGCTCGGCGGTTCGTTGATGCACGAAGGCGGCCGCCGCAGCCAGCATGTGCGGGTCCTCGTGCGGCACGTCGGCGGGATGGAATCCGCTCGGGTATTCCTCGCCCACGAGTCCCGTCGTGAGCTCGCCCTTGACGAAGCGGGGATGAGTCAGAAGCGCCGACAGGAACGCGATATTATGGGAAACGCCGCGGATGTAGAACTCGTCGAGCGCGCCCCGCATGCGCGCGGCCGCTTCCGCGCGGTTCGACCCGTAGGTGACGAGCTTCGCGATCATGGGGTCGTAGAACATGCTGATCTCGGCACCCTCGTAGACGCCGGTATCGATCCGCACCCCTTCCGCGGGCTCGGGCTGGCGGTAATGGGTGAGTCTGCCGATCGAGGGCAGGAAATTGCGGAAAGGGTCCTCGGCATAGACCCGGGCCTCGATGGCCCATCCTTCCAGCTTCACGTCCTTCTGGGCGAAGGGCAGTTTCTCGCCCGCGGCGATGCGTATCATGAGCTCCACGAGATCGAGCCCGGTCACGAGCTCGGTCACCGGGTGCTCGACCTGGAGGCGCGTGTTCATCTCGAGGAAATAGAAATCGTGCTGCGCGCCCACCACGAACTCGACCGTCCCCGCCGAGCGGTAGCCGACGGCCTTGGCCAGCGCCACCGCCTGCTCTCCCATCGCCTTGCGCATCTTGGCGTCCACGTAAACGGACGGCGCCTCTTCGATCACCTTCTGATTGCGGCGCTGGATCGAACATTCGCGCTCGCCCAGGTGCACGAGATTGCCGAAGGAGTCGCCCAGCACCTGGATCTCGATGTGGCGCGGCTGTTCGATGAACTTCTCGATGAACACGCGGTCGTCGCCGAAGCTGCTGCGCGCCTCGTTGACGGCGGAGCGGAAGCCGTCCTTGGCCTCGGCGTCGCTGCGCGCGACCCGCATCCCCTTGCCGCCGCCGCCGGCCGAGGCCTTGATCATCACGGGATAGCCGATCCTGCGCGCGATCTTCACCGCTTCCGCGGCGTCGGCGATCACGTCCATGTGCCCGGGGATGGTGCTGACCCCGGCTTTCTTGGCGAGCTTCTTCGATTCGATCTTGTCGCCCATCGCGGCGATGGCGTCGGGCGCCGGGCCGATGAAAGCGAGTCCCGCCTTCTCCACCGCGCGGGCGAACTCCGCCTTTTCCGACAGGAACCCGTAACCGGGATGGATCGCCTCCGCTCCGGTGTCCTTCGCGGCCCGGATGATCTTGTCGGCGACCAGATAGCTTTGGGCCGACGGGGGCGGGCCGATCAGCACGGCCTCGTCCGCCTGGCGGACGTGGCGCGCGTCGGCGTCCGCCTCCGAATAGACGGCGACGGTGGCAATGCCCATCCGGCGCGCCGTTGCGATCACGCGGCAAGCGATCTCCCCGCGGTTGGCGATCAGGATTTTTTTGAACATCGACCGGGCGGCTAGAGCGGAATGTTGGCGTGTTTTTTCCAGGGGTTCTGGAGCTTCTTGTTGCGAAGCATGGCCAGCGACCGGCAGATCCGCCGGCGCGTCGTGCTCGGCATGATGACGTCGTCGATGAAGCCACGGTGGCCCGCGACGAAGGGGTTGGCGAATTTCTGCCGGTATTCCTCCGTCCGGTCCTCGATCTTCTTGGGATCGCCCAAGTCGCTGCGGAAGATGATCTCGACCGCGCCCTTGGGACCCATCACCGCGATCTCGGCCGTCGGCCAGGCGAAGTTCACGTCGCCTCTGAGATGCTTGGAGCTCATGACGTCATAGGCTCCGCCATAAGCCTTGCGGGTGATGACCGTGATCTTCGGGACCGTCGCCTCGCAGAAGGCGTATAGAAGTTTCGCGCCGTGCTTGATGATGCCGCCGAATTCCTGGGCGGTGCCGGGCAGGAAGCCGGGCACGTCCACGAAGGTGACGATCGGGATGTTGAAGCAGTCGCAGAACCGCACGAAGCGCGCGGCCTTGACGGAAGACGCGATGTCGAGGCAGCCCGCCAGAACCATCGGCTGGTTGGCGACGATGCCGATGGTGGAGCCCTCCATGCGCGCAAATCCGGTGATGATATTCTTCGCGTAACCCGGCTGAAGCTCGAAGAAGTCGTTGTCGTCCACGACCTTCAGGATCAGCTCCTTCATGTCGTAGGGTTTGTTGGGATGGCCGGGAACGAGCGTATCCAGCGATTCCTCCTCCCGGTCGGAAGGATCGCCCGTGGGGCGCACCGGCGGCTTTTCGCGGTTGTTCGCGGGCAGGAAATCCATGAAGCGGCGCAGCTGGTTGAGCGCCTCGACGTCGTTCTCGAAGGCGAGGTCGGCAATCCCCGACCTCGTGGTGTGGGTCACGGCGCCACCCAGCTCCTCGTGTGTCACCGCTTCGTGGGTCACGGTCTTCACCACGTCGGGGCCGGTGACGAACATGTAGGACGTGTCGCGCACCATGAAGATGAAGTCGGTCATCGCCGGCGAATAGACGGCGCCGCCCGCGCACGGGCCCATGATGAGCGAGACCTGGGGAATGACGCCCGACGCCTCGACGTTGCGCTGGAACACTTCCGCATAGCCCGCGAGCGACGCCACGCCTTCCTGGATGCGGGCGCCGCCGGAGTCGTTGAGCCCGATGACGGGTGCGCCGACGCTCATCGCCTGATCCATGATCTTGGAGATCTTCTCGGCGTGGGGCTCGGACAGCGAGCCGCCGAACACGGTGAAATCCTGGCTGAACACGAACATGAGGCGCCCGGAGATGGTGCCGTAGCCGGTCACCACGCCGTCGCCCGGGATCTTCTGCTCGCCCATGCCGAAGTCGGTGCAGCGGTGCTCGACGAACATGTCCCACTCCTCGAAGGAGCCGGGATCGAGCAGGAGCTCGATGCGTTCGCGCGCCGTGAGCTTGCCCTTGGCGTGCTGGGCCTCGACCCTTTTGAGCCCGCCGCCGAGCCGGGCGCGGGCCCGCTTTTCTTCCAACTGGCGCAGAATCTCTTGCATGAGGCCCCCCAGGAAAGGTGTGAAATTCTGGTCACGGGCGTCCCCCATTGCAACAGAATTGCAACGCCCGCAGGAAGGAGAAAGGCGGCGACCGCGCCCTCAGGCGCGGCACAATTCCATGAAACGGGCGGCCGAGGCAATATCCCGCCCGAGCGCCTCGCGCCGGGCCAGGTGCTCGTCGGTGATGCCCCAGCGCGCCGCCTGGAACGCCTCGTCGGTGTGCCCCAAGGCCAGCGCCTCTTCCGCCCCGATCCGCCTTTCCGCCAGCGCCAGCGCGAGGACCAGGGAGCCACAACCCGTGGTGGCAAGGTGGAGGGCCGCCAGCATCATTTCGTCGAAGGTTTCGAGCGTTGCGGCGAGGCGGGCGACGGCCTCGCGGGGCTGCGCCACCGGCATGATTCCCGATGCCACGCGCAGCTCGGCCCCGTAGCGTTCGCGCACCCACTCGAGAAGCGGGCGCCACGCCAATTCCTCCGCCGTCACCAGCTCGGCCGGGCCTTCGGCGCGGTAGCAGATGAGATCGGAGTCGGCGTAAGCGGCGAGCGCGGCGACCGTCGCCTCGCGGGCCGCGGCGATGCGGTCGATCGCGGCATTGGCGAGCCGCGTGAACGGCATGCGCTCGGTCTCGATGTCCGGCCCTTGCGCCTCCCACTCCGCGGCGATCGCCTCGGCCAGGGCGCGCGTCGCGACCACGAGATCCGCGCCCGCCGGGGTCTTCAGCGGTACGCCGTCGAGCGCGACCGCGAAGCCGCCCTCCACCTCGATCGCCCGGGCGGCCCGATAGCGCCGCTTCTTGTTAACGAGCCTGCTCAATCAGCCTACTCAAAGAGACCCTTGAGCGTCTTGCCGATGCCTTCCAGCGGGCCCGAGGGCTTCTCCGCCGGTTGGGTCGGCGCGGGGGCCGGCTGGGTCGGCTGGGCCTTGGCCGGGGCCGGGGCCGTGGCCGCGGTGGTCTCGAGACACGGATTCGCGCCCGCCGGCGCCGCGGCCGTTTCGCCGCCGCCCTCCTTGCCGCCCAGAACCTTGCCGAGCACGCCCCCGGCAACGCCGCCGAGGCCGCCCACGGCACCGGCCGCGCCCGTCACCTTCGAGCCCAGCTTCTTGGCGAGCGCCGCCGCGTCCGGCACCACGTTCGGCTTGGTGAGCGGCCCGGTGATCTTCACCGGCACCGCCAGATCCACCACCGCCGCCGCCTTGGGGCTGGGATCGAGATACATGTTCAACTGTTCGGTGCCGAGGTCGATCGTGCCCGAGCCCCGGATGGTGACGGTATCGGTGTCCATCACGAGCCACTTGGAGGTGGCCAGGCCCTTGGCGATGTCGAAACGGCTCGCGACGCAGTTGATCTTGGAGGCGTCGCCCGAGCCCACCACGGCCTTCGCGAGGTCCGCCATCACGATCTTCATCAGCGTGTTGTCCACCCGCATCTCGCCGATCGTAAGGCGGGTGCGGCCGTTGAGCCCGGCCATGATCGCATGTACCGAGCCGCCCGCGCCGCTGGCAGTGCCCTCGAAGTCCGCCTTGCCGGTGACCTTCTGTTTGATCTTCATCTCGGAGACGAGCTCGGCGAGATCGAGGCCCTTGGCGGTGGCGTTGAGCGACAGGACCGGCTGCGCCTGGGAGGCGTCGAACACGGTTTCGCCGTCGATGCGCCCGCCGACCACGTCGGCCTGAAGCGGCTTGACCGTCAGCTTGCCGTTGGCGAGCGACAGCGAAACATTCACGTTCGAAAGCGCCGGCCCTTGCGTCACGACCTTCGCGGCCTTGAGCTTGAGGTCGGCGTTCGCCGCCTTCAGCCCCGCGACCGGAAGCGGCGCGTCGCTGAAGAGCCGCCCGGCGCCCGCCTTGGCGGGCGCTGGCTGGGCTTCGGCCTTCTCCCCGCTCGACGGCGCGGGCGCGCCCGCTTGGGCCGCAGCCTGAAGCTCCGCAAGGTCGATCAGATTCGAGGTCAGGTTCGCGCGCACCGTCGGCTTCTCGGCCCTGACCAGCGTGACCTCGCCGGCAAGGTCGCTCTTGCCGAGCTTCGCGGTCAGCCCGTCGACGATGATGTCGGCGCCCTTGTCGCCGACGTGGCCCGCGAGGCTGTAGGGGCCGATCGCCGGAAGCCCGGGCGCGAAGGCGGCGAGATCGGCGAGCGACTTGCCCTCGACCGAGACCTTGAGGTCGAGGCCCCGGGCCGCCATCGGCTGGGCGATGGTGCCGGTGGTCTTGATTTGGGCCCCGCCCGCCTGCGCCTCGACGTCGATGGGGAACGGCTTGGTGGGCGCCTGGATCTGGCTGAGCGAGCCGACCGTGCCCTTGGCCGAGAACGGCGCATTATTGTAGGCGCCGGCGACGGCGAAGGTGAGCGGGCTCGTGCTGCTCTCGGCGCTGGCGGAAAGGTTGTCGAGCGTGACGGTCGTGGTCTTCTTGGTCTTTCCGTCGCGGTAGGTGAGCGTGCCGTCCTTGATGTCCACCTCGTTGATGGTGAATTGGGCCGCGAGGCCGCTTGGCGCCGCGGCGGCCGGTTTCTCGCCTTCCGCCGGCGGCGGCGCCGCGCCCGCCGGGGGCTTGAATTCCCAGTTGCCTTTCCCGCTCGCGTCGGTCTCGAGCAGGATGTCCGGCGAGACCAGGACGAAGCGCTTGACCTCGATGCGCTTGGAGAGAAGCGGCAGCAGCGCCACCTGGGCCTCGAGGCGCTTGATCTTCGCCATCTCCGGCCGGCTGCCCCAGGGCGCGTTGGCGAAGGAGACGTCGTCGATGGCGACCGAGGGCGAGAGCGTGAACAGGTTGAGATAGATGTCGCCGGCCAGCGTGAGCTTGCGGCCGGTCGCGGCCTCCGCCTTCTCGGCGATCAGGCCGCGGTACTGGTTGAGGTCGATGGTCTTGATGATCGCCACCCCAGCGGCGATCACGGCGATGACGGCGACGACCAGAATCTTGACGATGGTCCCAGCGCGGATCCGCATCACGTCCTCCCTATCAATCGCTCGACCAGGGCCGGCAACTCGCCGAAGCCCCGGGCGATGGCCGCGGCTCCGGCGGCCTCCAATTCGGCGCTTTCGTGATAGCCCCAGGCGGCGCCGATCGCGGCCACCCGGGCGCATCGCGCCATTTCCATGTCGAACACGGTGTCGCCGATCATGACCGTGGACGAAGGCCCGGCGCCGGTGTCCGACATCGCATAGACTAGCATGTGCGGGCTCGGTTTTCCCGGCCCATCGTCGCTGGTCTTGAGGACCGCGAAATGGCGCGAAAGCCCGTGGCGTTCCAGCGTCGCCGCCAGGCCCTGCCGTGACTTTCCGGTGGCGACGCCGAGCTCGAAGCCGCCGGCGCGCAACCCCTCCAAGGTCTCGGCCACGCCGGGAAACAGCGGCTCGTGGTAGTCGGGGCTGCGGCGCAGGCGGCCGAAACTCCGTCTGTAAGCCAGGGCCAGCGCCTCGACGCGCGCCGGCTCCGCTCCGGGCGCCAGGCGCGCGATCGCCTCGGCAAGCGACAGGCCGACCACCCGGCGCACCGCCGCCGGCCCGGGCCCGTCCAGCCCCTGCGCGCGGAAGGCCTCGGCCATCGCGGCGCAGATCCCGTACTGGCCGTCCACCAGCGTGCCGTCGCAATCGAACACGACGAGACGCACGGCCTGTTCTTGCCCCATCCGGGCTAGGCCTCCAGCCCGGCGAAGGGGTCGCCCGGATGCTCCGGATCGAAGCCGAACATCACCCAGGTCGCGGCCATGTGCGCCGGCAGGGGCGCGGTCACCTTGAGCGTCCCGCCCCGGGGATGGGGGATCGCGATCTCCCGCGCGTGGAGATGAAGCTTGTCGGAGATGCCTTCGCCCGAGAGAAAGGCCTTCGCGCCGCCGTATTTTCCGTCGCCCAGGATCGGCGTGCCGAGCGCCACGCAATGGACGCGAAGCTGGTGGGTGCGCCCGGTGACCGGCATGAGCGCCAGCCACGCCACCTTCTTGCCCAGGCTCTCGACGACTGCGTAATAGGTGACGGCGCGCTTGCCCTCCTCGGCGTCGGCGCGCACGCGCTCGCCCATGGGACGCCCGAGCTTGGCGAGCGGCAAGTCGATGCGGCCGCGCTTGAGCTTCGGCACGCCCACGACCGCGGCCCAATAGATCTTCCGCGCCGCGCGCCCGCGCAGGGCGTCGGCCAGCTTGGCCGCGGCGGCGCGGTTGCGCGCCAGCAACAGCACGCCCGAGGTGTCCTTGTCGAGCCGGTGGACGAGGCGCGGGCGCTCGGACGCCTCGAAGCGCAGCGCGTCGAGCATGGCGTCGAGATGGCGCATGGTCTTGGTCCCGCCCTGGACCGCGAGCCCCGGCGGCTTGTTGATCGCGATCACGTCGGCGTCCTTGTGAATCACGAGAGCGCGCAGCGCCGCCGCTTCCCTCTCGCTCGGCGCGGGAGCGGCGCGGGGCCCCGGCCCGGCGCCCGGGCCCAGCGGCGGCAGCCGCAGCCTCGCCCCGGCGGCGAGCCTTGCGCCCGCCTTCACCCGCTTGCCGTCGACGCGGATCTGTCCGGTGCGCAGCAGCTTCTCGAGGCGGCCATGGGGAAGCTCGGGGAAGTGGCGGCGGAACCAGCGATCGAGGCGCAGGCCCTCGTCGGCGACCGCGACCTCGACGGTGCGAACCCCCGGGCGCTGCCCGCCGGAACCGGCGTCACGATTCGCTCTTGGAGCCGGCCGGGCGGCCATATTGGATCACCTTCACCTTTTCCAGTGTGACGAGGCCGCTTTCCATCATCCCGCCCAGCACCTTCACGAACTCGTTGATCTTGTCCGGCCCGTCCACGATCTCGACGATCAGGGGCAGATCCTCGGACAGGCGCAGAATCTTGGCCGTGTGCAGGCGGCTCGACGCGCCGAAACCGAGCGGCCCGCGCAGCACGGTCGCTCCCGCCAAGTGCATCTCGCGGGCCTTCAGCACGATTGCCTCATAGAGCGGGTGCCCCTCGAAGCGGTCGTTCTCGCCGAGATGGATGCGCAGCAGCATGCCTTCTTCGGGGATAACCATCTACGACCCTTTCATCTGGTTGAGCGACGCCGCCGCCATATGGCCGAGCCAGACCGCGGCCAGGCACAGCACGACGGAGAGCACCACATTGCCGCCCGCCCGCAGCCATTCCCCGTCGCGCACCAGGTTGAGCGTCTGGACGCTGAACGACGAGAACGTCGTGTAGCCGCCGCAAAGCCCGAGCATCATGAACTGGCGCATGTCCGAGCCCACGAACCAGCGCCCGTCCGGGGCGGTCAGGGTGGCGACGAAGCCGATGATGAAGCTTCCCACCACGTTGACGGTCAGGGTGCCGACGGGAAAGGTCTCGCCGAAATGCTGGGCCAGGACGCCGGACGACCAGTAACGGGCGACGCCGCCGAGCGCACTTCCCAATGCGATCCAGAGATATGTCGCCATGCCCCCGCTAGCCCCGGTCGCCCCGCCGGCGCAGATTAGCGGCCCCGTCCGCGGCCCACAAGCGCGTCACGCTTTGCCCCCGAGCCGCTCGCGCAGCTTGCGCCAGTAGTCGAGCCTCTTGGCCACCTCGCGCTCGAAGCCGCGCTCGCTCGGGCGGTAGAATTCACGGCGCGCCATCTCCTCGGGAAAGTAGCTTTGGCCCGAGAATCCCTCTTCGGTGTTGTGGTCGTAGACGTAGCCCTTGCCGTAGCCGAGCTCGCCCATCAGCCGGGTCGGCGCGTTCAGGATGTGCTTGGGCGGCATCAGCGAGCCGCTGTCGCGGGCGGCCCGCATCGCCTCGTTGATCGCGATATAGGCCGCGTTCGACTTGGGCGCGCTCCCCAAATAGATGACGCACTGGGCGAGCGCCAGCTCCCCTTCGGGCGAGCCCAGGCGCTCGTAGGCGTCCCAGGCGGCGAGCGCCTGCACCAGGGCGTCGGGATCGGCCAGCCCGACGTCCTCGGAGGCGAAGCGCGCGAGCCGGCGCGCGATGTAGAGCGGGTCCTCGCCGCCCGCCAGCATCCGCGCCAGCCAATAGAGCGCCGCGTCGGTGTCGGAGCCGCGCAGCGACTTGTGCAGCGCGCTGATGAGGTTGTAGTGGCCTTCCTGGGACTTGTCGTAAAGCGGCGCGCGTTTTTGGATCGCCGCGGCGAGCTTCGCGGTGTCGAGGATCTTGTCCTTGGGCAGCGCAAACAGCTCCTCGGCCAGATTGAGGACGTAGCGGCCGTCGCCGTCGGCCATGGCGCGCAGCGCCGCGCGCGCGTCCACATCGAGCGGCAGCTTGCGGCCCTCGAGCTTTTCCGCGCGCCGAAGCAGCTTTTCCAGCGCCGCGTCGTCGAGCCGGTTCAAGACCAGGACCTGGCAGCGCGAGAGCAGCGCGCCGTTGAGCTCGAACGACGGATTCTCGGTGGTGGCCCCGACCAGGATCACCGTTCCGGTCTCGACGTAGGGAAGGAATCCGTCCTGCTGGGCGCGGTTGAAGCGGTGGATCTCGTCGATGAACAGCAGCGTGCCGCGCCCGGCCTCGCGGCGCTTGGTCGCGGCCTCGAACACGCGCCGCAGATCGGCGACACCGGAGAACACGGCGGAAAGCGCCTCGAAGTGGAGGTCGGTCGCCTGCGCCAGCAGGCGGGCGATCGTCGTCTTGCCGGAACCCGGCGGGCCCCACAGGATCATGGACGCGAGGCGCTTTTGCGCCAGCATGCGCCCGATCGGCCCGTCCGGCCCGATCAGATGATCCTGGCCTACCACCTCGTCCATGCTGGCCGGCCGCAGCCGGTCGGCGAGCGGGCGCGGCGCCTGGGATTCGAAGAGCGAGGTCATTGCCGCACCGTCAGGTTCAGGACGCGCCCGTTGCGCCCCACGGCGATGCGCCAGCTCGTCCGCGGCGCGCCCAGCAATCTGACCAGGGTCGCCACCGAATCGACGGCCGCGCCGTCGACGCGCAGCACCAGATCGCCGGGGCGGAACTCGAACTGCGCCGCGGCGCTTTGCTCCGCGATCTCGGTCACGATCACGCCCTTCAGCATGTCGTCCACGCCGAGCTCGTCGGCCAGGGCCGGCGACAGATTGGCGACCGTGGCCCCCTGCAGCGGATTGGTCCCCGGGATGCGGGTCGCGTCGCGCGGGGGCTTTTCCGGCGGCGCGATGAGCTTGACCTCCACCTGCCGGCCCCTGTGGCCGTCGCGCAGGACGCCCAAGGTCGCCACGTCGCCCACCGCGAGCGTCGCGATCCGGTACTTCAACGCCTCACCGTCCTCGACGTCGTGGCCGTTCACCTGTGTCACCACGTCGCCCACGCGCAGGCTCGCCGCCGCCGGGCTCAAGGGATGGATCGCCTTGATGAGGACGCCCTCGGGCCGCGTGAGGCCGAGGGCTTTAGCGGCTTCCGCGGTCACGGCCTCGCCCGAGACGCCGAGCCAGGGATGCGCCACCGGGCCGCCCGCCAGGGCCGCGCGCAGCACCGCCTCCACCATGGTGGCGGGAATGGCGAAGCCGATGCCCTGCCAGCCCCCGCTTCGAGAATAGAGCGCGGTGTTGATGCCCACCAGATCGCCCTTCATGTCGATCAGCGCGCCGCCCGAGTTTCCCGGGTTGATCGTCGCATCGGTCTGGATGAAATAGCGGTAGTCGCTGACGCCCACCTTGGTCCGGGCCAGCGCCGAGACGATCCCGCTCGTCACGGTCTGGCCGACGCCGAAGGGATTTCCGATCGCGAGCACGATGTCGCCCACCTCGAGGGCGTCCGAATCCCCGAACCGGAGATAGGGAAGCTTTTCGCCCTTGGCGTCGATCTTGAGGACCGCGAGATCGGTGCGTTCGTCGCTCCGTACCACCTTCGCCTCGAACTCGCGGCGGTCGGCGAGCGCCACGGTGATCTGGTCGGCGCCCGCGATCACGTGATGGTTGGTCACGATGACCCCGCTCGGGTCCACGATCACGCCCGAGCCGAGGGAGTTTTGCACCCGCTCGCGGGTCATGCCGGGGAAGCCCTTGCCGAAGAAGCGCTGAAACAGCGGATCGTTGAACAGCGGCGAGACCTGCTGCTTGACCACCTTCCGGGTGTAGATATTCACCACCGCCGGCGCCGTTTCCTTGACGAGCGGTGCGTAGGAATATTCGATCTGCGCGCGGCTTTCGGGGACGACCTTTGCCTGCGCCCGGGCCTGCTGCCCCGGCACCGGGGCGGCGCAAAGCGCGAGCGCCATGGCCGCGGCGAGGCCGAGCCGGGCCGCGATGTTCGCGCGTTCGACGGTGATCCGGTTCATGATCTCAGCGACCTTTGGGCCACCATGTACGGGAGCGGCGCGGCGCGTTCAACGTCCCGCTCGGGCTCCTAAAGCAAGAGGCAGCCCGAGGGCTGCCTCCAAAACCCGGCTCCCGGCGGGGGATCGCGGCTATTCCTGCGCCTCCGCGGCCTCTCCCTCGCCCCGCACAGGGCCCGAATCCTGGCCCTTGGCGGCGGGATCGCGGTCCACGAGCTCGATCACCGCCATCGGCGCCGCGTCGCCGTAGCGGAACCCCGCCTTCAGCACGCGGGTGTAGCCGCCCGGCCGCTTGCCGTAGCGCTCGGCCAGGGTCGAGAACAGCTTCTCGGTGAGTTTGCCGTCCTGGAGCGTCGCCAGCGCCTGGCGGCGCGCGTGCAGCCCGCCCCTCTTGCCGAGCGTGATGAGCCTGTCCACGATCGGGCGCAGGTCCTTGGCCTTCGGCAAGGTCGTCGTGATCTGCTCGTGCTTGATGAGGGCGGCCGCCATGTTATCGAACATCGCCTTGCGATGCTCGGACGTGCGGTTGAGCTTCCGGCCGCTTAAACGGTGGCGCATGATTCCCTCTCCTCGTACCCCGCGCGCGGAACATCCCGCGCGGTCAGTACGGCTCCTCCAGCCTTTTCGCCAGTTCCTCGATGTTCTCGGGCGGCCAGTTCGGAATCTCCATGCCGAGATGGAGCCCCATCTGCGCCAGAACTTCCTTGATCTCGTTCAGCGACTTGCGGCCGAAGTTGGGCGTGCGCAGCATCTCGGCCTCGGTCTTCTGCACCAGGTCGCCGATATAGACGATGTTGTCGTTCTTCAGGCAGTTGGCGGAGCGCACGGACAGCTCGAGCTCGTCCACCTTGCGAAGCAGGTTCTTGTTGAAGGGCGGCTCGGCCGCCTTCTCCTCGGCGGTGATCGCCCGGGGCTCCTCGAAATTGATGAAGAGCTGGAGCTGGTCCTGGAGGATGCGCGCGGCGAGCGCGACCGCGTCCTCCGGCGTCACCGCGCCGTTGGTCTCGACCCGCATGGAAAGCTTGTCGTAGTCCGTGACCTGGCCGACGCGGGCGTTGTCCACCTTGTAGGAGACCTTGCGCACCGGGCTGAACAGCGAATCGACCGGGATGAGGCCGATCGGCGCGTCCTCGGGCCGGTTCTGGGCGGCCGGCACGTAGCCCTTTCCGGCGTTCACCGTCAGCTCCATGCTGATCTTGGCGTCCTCGTCCAGCGTCAGGAGCACGAGGTCGGGGTTCATCACCTCGATGTCGTGGCCGGTCTCAAGCTGGCCGGCGCGCACCTCGCCGGGCCCGGTCGCCGAAAGGCGCATGCGCTTCGGCCCGTCGCCATGCATGCGCAGGGCCAGAAGCTTGATGTTGAGCACGATGTCGGTCACGTCCTCGATCACGCCGGGGATCGAGGAGAACTCGTGCAGCACGCCGTCGATCTGGATGGAGGTGACGGCGGCCCCCTGCAACGACGAGAGCAGGACGCGGCGCAGCGCGTTGCCCAGCGTCAAGCCGAAGCCGCGCTCGAGCGGCTGGGCGACGATCAGGGCCTCGCGGCGCGGATCGCCGCCCGCCTCGATGTCGAGCTTGTTCGGTTTGATCAGTTCTTGCCAATTTTTCTGGATCACGAGAGCGACCTCATCCTAATGCCAAAGGCGATGTCCGTTTGGCGCATGCCGGGATGGCATGGCCCCGCCCGGCAAATTCTCAGTTTCGGCGGGCCCAGGGCCCGCCGTTCACACCCGCCGGCGCTTGGGCGGCCGGCATCCGTTGTGTGGAATCGGAGTCACGTCACGAATTGCCGTGATCGTGAAGCCGACGGAATTGAGGGCCCGAAGTGCGGACTCGCGCCCCGATCCCGGGCCCTTCACTTGAATCTCCAGCGTCTTGACGCCGTGCTCGGCCGCCTTGCGCCCCGCGTTCTCGGCCGCGATCTGGGCGGCGTAGGGTGTGGACTTGCGCGAGCCCTTGAATCCTTGGGAACCCGCCGACGACCACGCGATCGTATTCCCCTGCACGTCGGTGATCGTGATGATCGTGTTGTTGAACGTCGCGTTCACATGGGCGATGCCCGAGGTGATGTTCTTGCGCTCGCGGCGGCGGACGCGCTGGGGGGTCGGCGTAGTGGCCATCGTATCTAGACTGCCTTCTTCTTGCCGGCGATCGGCCGGGCCCGGCCCTTGCGGGTGCGGGCGTTCGTGTGGGTGCGCTGACCTCGAACCGGAAGCCCCTTGCGGTGGCGCAGGCCCCGGTAGCAGCCGAGATCCATCAAGCGCTTGACATTCATGGCAACTTCGCGCCGCAGATCGCCCTCGACCTTATAGTCGCGGTCGATCGCCTCGCGGATGCGGATGACCTCGTCCTCGGTCAGCTCATTCACACGCCGCCCACCGGGGATCCCGACCTTGGCACAGATCTCCCTGGCCTTGGTCTGCCCGATGCCGTGGATGTAGGTGAGGGCCACCTCCACGACTTTGTGGGTCGGAATGTTGACGCCAGCAATTCGCGCCAAGTTTAACTCCTTGACCTAAAAGGGATAGTTTTGGATATGGGGCCGCTGCTTCGCCGGAGGCCGGCGATTATAGGCAAATTGCATACCAAGTCAACAGCTTGTGCCCCCCTCTTCATGCCGCCAGCACCGCGTTGATCTGGTGGGCGACCTCGGGGATCGGGGCCATGCCGTCGACCCGCTTCAGCACCCCTTTCGCCTGGTAATAGGGCAGGATCGGGGCGGTCAGCTCGCGGTAGGCGGCGAGCCGGGCCCGCACCGTCTCGGGGTTGTCGTCCTCGCGGCGCGTGAACTCGGTGCTCCCGCAGATGTCGCACACGCCCGCGACCTTGGGGGGCTTGAACTTGACATGGTAGCCGGCGCCGCATTTGGCGCAGGCGAAGCGCCCCGAGATCCGCTCGATCAGCGCGTTCTCGTCCACCTGCATCTCGATCACGGCGTCCAGCTTGAGGCCCTTTTCCGCCAGCATCCGGTCGAGCGCTTCGGCCTGCGCGGTGGTCCGGGGAAAGCCGTCGAGGATGAACCCGTTCCGGCAATCGCGCTCGCTGATGCGCTGGGCGATCATGGCGATCATGATGTCGTCGGGCACGAGCTGGCCTGCGTTCATGATCTCCTTGATGCGCTGGCCCAGCTCCGAACCCGAGGCGGCCGCGGCGCGCAGCATGTCGCCGGTCGAAAGCTGCACCAGGCCGTTTTCGCGTTCGAGCCGCTCCGCCTGGGTGCCTTTCCCGGCTCCCGGCGGCCCGAGAAGAATCACGTTCATTCCCGGCGGCCCCTGAGCTTCGAGCTCCGGATCAGGCCTTCGTACTGATGCGCCAGGAGATGCGACTGGATCTGGGCGGTCGTGTCCATCGTGACCGACACCACGATCAACAGGCTGGTGCCGCCGAAATAGAACGGCACGGCGTATCGCGAGATCAGGATCTCCGGCAGGATGCAGACGGCGGCGAGATAGAGCGCGCCGACGACGGTGAGGCGGGTCAGCACGTAGTCCAGGAACTCCGCGGTGTTCTTGCCGGGCCTGATCCCGGGAATGAACCCCCCGTATTTGCGCAGGTTATCCGCGGTGTCCTGGGGATTGAACACCACCGCGGTATAGAAAAAGCTGAAGAACACGATGAGTCCGACATAGAGAATCAGATAGAGCGGGTGGCCGCGCCCCATCAGCGACGTGAAGGTCGTGAGCCATTCCGGCCCGGCGCCGGCGCTGAACCCGGCGACCGTCAGCGGCAGCAGCAGAAGAGAGCTCGCGAAAATCGGCGGGATCACGCCCGAGGTGTTGATCTTGAGCGGCAGATGGGTGCTCTCGCCGCCGAACATCTTGTTGCCGACCTGGCGCTTGGGATACTGGACCAGGATGCGCCGCTGGGCGCGCTCCATGAACACGATGAAGGTGATGACGGCGACGACCAGCACCGCAATGACGAGAATGAAGACCGTGGACAGCGCGCCGGTGCGGCCGAGCTCGAGCGTCGCCGCCGCCGAAGTCGGCAGGCGCGCCACGATCCCCGCCATGATGATGAGCGAGATGCCGTTGCCGACGCCGCGCTGGGTGATCTGCTCGCCCAGCCACATGAGGAACATCGTGCCGCCCACCAGGGTGATGACGGTGGTCATCCGGAAGAACATGCCGGGCGCCACCACCGCCGATCCGGCCGCCCCGGTCATGCCCTCGAGCCCAACGGCGATGCCGTAAGCCTGGAGCGCGCACAGAAAGACCGTGCCGTAGCGGGTGTATTGATTGAGCTTCTTGCGCCCGGTTTCGCCTTCCTTCTTCAGCGCCTCCATCTGCGGCGAAACCGCGGTCATGAGCTGGACGATGATGGAGGCCGAGATGTAGGGCATGATGTTGAGCGCGAAGATGGTCATGCGCTGGAGCGCGCCGCCCGCGAACATGTCGAACATGCCGAGGATCCCGCCCGCGTTCTGGCGGAAGATCTCGCCCAACACGTGAGCGTCGATCCCGGGTATGGGGATATAGGTGCCGAGCCGGTAGACGATCAGGGCGCCGAGCGTGAACCAGATACGCTTCTTGAGCTCGGTCGCCTTGGCGAAGGCGCCGAGGTTTATGCTCTTGGCGATCTGCTCGGCGACCGAGGCCATCAGGAGGCCTCGGAGGGGGACGCCGGTTTGGACTTGGAGGCCTTCTTCGGCGCGGGCGCGGGTTTGGCCGCAGCCACCACGACCTTGCCGCCCGCCTTCTCGACGGCTTCGATCGCCGCCTTGGAGGCGCCCGCGACCTCGATCGTGACCTTGGCGCTGATCTCGCCCTTGGCGAGCAGGCGGACGCCGTCGCGTGCCCGGCGCAGGACCCGGGCCGCGACCAGGGAGTCGGCGTTGATGGGCTTGGCCGCGTCGAGCTTGCCCGCCTCGATCGCCTTTTGCAGGCGGCCCAGGTTCACGACCTGATAGTCGCGGCGGAAGATGTTGTTGAAGCCGCGCTTCGGCATGCGGCGGTGCAGCGGCATCTGGCCGCCCTCGAAGCCGCCGAGCGCGACACCCGTGCGCGACTTCTGGCCCTTCTGGCCATGGGCGGACGTCTTGCCCTTGCCGGAGCCGATGCCGCGGCCCAGGCGTTTGCCCGTCCTGCGGGCGCCCCGGTTGTCGGCCAGTTGGTTCAGCTTCATTGCCGTTCTCCGCCGCCCCTCACTCGCTCTCTTCGACGCGAACGAGATGGCGGACCTTGTTGATCATGCCGCGCACCGCCGGCGTATCGCCGAGCTCACGCACGCGGTGCAGCTTGTTCAGCCCCAGCCCGATCAGCGTTTCGCGCTGGTCGCCGCGCCGCCCGATCGGGCTTCCGATCTGGCGCACGCGCACGGTCTTCTTAGCCGGCATCGACCGTCTCCGTCGCCTCGCGCTTGCCGATGATCTCGCCCACCTTCTTGCCGCGGCGGCTGGCGACTGCGCGCGGCGACATCAGGTTGGAAAGCGCGCCGAAGGTCGCCCGCACCATGTTGTGGGGGTTGGACGAGCCGATCGATTTGGTCACCACGTCGTGGACGCCGAGGGCCTCGAACACCGCGCGCATCGGGCCGCCGGCGATGATCCCGGTTCCCGGCGGCGCGGCGCGCAGCACCACGCGGCCCGATCCGTAGTGGCCGGCGACGTCGTGGTGGAGCGTGCGGTTCTCGCGCAGCGGCACGCGCATCATGTTGCGCCGGGCCTGCTCGGTGGCCTTGCGGATCGCCTCCGGCACCTCGCGCGCCTTGCCCGAGCCGAAGCCGACCCGGCCCTTGCCGTCGCCGACGACGACCAGCGCCGCGAAGCCGAAGCGCCGGCCACCCTTCACGACCTTGGCGACGCGGTTGATGCTGACCAGCTTTTCGATGGTCTCGCCGTCTTCGCGCCCGCCCTCGGGCCCGCGATCGCCGCGGCGCCCGCGGCCCCGGCCCTCGCCGCGGCCTCGCCGCCGCGGTGGGGGCGCGGAAGGTTGCCCCGGTGTTTGCTTCTTTTCAGCCATATGCCTCGCTCACCTAAAAGTCGAGCCCGCCTTCGCGGGCGGCGTCGGCCAGGGCCTTGACCCGGCCGTGATAGAGATATCCTCCGCGGTCGAACATCACCTGCTTGATGCCGGCGGCGGCCGCGCGCTGGGCGATCAATTTGCCGACCTCGGCCGCGGCGGCGCGGTCCGAGCCCGTCTTCAGCTTGCCCTTGAGGTCCTTGTCGAGGCTGGAGGCGGCCACAAGGGTCGCGCCCTTGGAGTCGTCGATCACCTGGGCGTAGATGTTCTTGCTCGAGCGGAACACCGAAAGGCGCGGCCGGCCCGCCGACTTGCGCCGGAGGTTCAGGCGGGTGCGCCGTTTCCGGCGCTCGAAGAGTTCGCTGATGTTCAACATGCCTGGCCTACTTCTTCTTGCCTTCTTTGCGGCGCACGGTTTCGGTGCCGTATTTGATGCCCTTGCCCTTGTAGGGCTCGGGGGGACGCAACGCGCGGATGTTCGCCGCGACCTGGCCCACCAGATGGCGGTCCGCCCCGAAGATCGAGATCGCGGTCGGCTTCTCGCATTTGATCGCGATGCCCTCGGGGATCGGGAAATTCACCTCGTGGCTGAACCCGAGCTGGAGGTTGAGGCTCTTGCCCTGGACCGCGGCGCGGTAACCGACGCCGTTGATCTCGAGGTTCACCTTGAACCCCTCGCCCACACCCTGGACCAGGTTCTTCACCAGATTCCGGCTGAGGCCCCAGACCGCCCGGCCGCGCTTGCTCGTCTCGCGGGGCTTGACCACGACCTCGTTGTCCTTGACCTCGGCCGTCACCTCTTCGGCCAACGTCATCGAAAGCTCACCCGTCTTGCCCTTGGCGGTCACGTCCTGGCCGCTGATGGCGACCGTGACGCCCTGGGGGATGGGAACCGGAGCCCTGCCTACGCGCGACATGAGATGTCCTCGACCAATCCGTTAAAACACGCGGCAGAGAACTTCGCCGCCGACATTGAGCGCGCGCGCGTCCGAATCCGACATCACGCCGCGCGGCGTGGACAGGATCGCGATCCCGAGCCCGCCGTAGTAGCGCGGCAGATCCTTGATCTTCGAATACACGCGCCGGCCGGGCTTGGAAACCCGCGCGATCTCGCGGATCACCGGCTGTCCCTCGTGGTACTTGAGCTCGATCTTCAGGCCGGGATGGCCCCGCTCGCTCTTGGTCTCGTTGAAGTCGCGGATATACCCCTCCTTCTTGAGGACGGTCAGCACGTTCGCGCGCAGGTTGGAAGCCGGCGACTCGATCTCCGCCAAGCCCGCCCGCTGCCCGTTCCTGATGCGGGTGAGCATATCTCCCAATGGATCCGACATGGTCATAAACGACCCTCCTACCAGCTCGACTTCACCATCCCGGGGATCTGTCCCCGCGATGCGAGATCGCGCAGCGCGATGCGCGACAGGCGGAACTTCCGGTACGTTCCGCGCGGACGGCCCGTGAGCTCGCAGCGGTTGCGCACCCGTGTCGCCGAAGAGTTGCGCGGCAGCTCGGCAAGCTTGAGCCGCGCCGCGAACCGATCCTCGGGCGAAAGATTCTTGTCGCAGGCCTGATCGCGAAGGTTCTGCCGCTTCGCGGCGTACTTCTTCACCAGCTTCCTCCGCCTCTTGTTCTTCTCCACGGCGCTTTTCTTCGCCATTCGCGTTCTCCGAACCTGCCTAGTTGCTGCGTATCGGCATGTTGAACCCTTTCAAAAGGGCCAACGCCTCTTCGTCGGTCTGGGCCGATGTGCAGATTACGATGTCCATGCCCCGGACCTGGTCCACCTTGTCGTAGTCGATCTCGGGGAACACGATCTGCTCCTTGAGGCCCAGCGAATAGTTGCCCCGGCCGTCGAAGCTCTTGGGCGACACCCCGCGGAAGTCCCGCACGCGCGGCAGCGCGATCGTGATCAGCCGGTCGAGGAACTCGTACATCCGCTCGCGGCGCAGCGTCACCTTGCAGCCGATCTTCATGCCCTCGCGCAGCTTGAAGGTGGCGATCGACTTCTTCGCCCGGGTCACCACCGGCCGCTGGCCGGTGATCAGCGTCAGGTCGCTCACCGCCGCGTCGATCTTCTTGCCTTCCTGCACCGCCTCGCCGACGCCCATGTTGACCACGATCTTCTCGATCCGGGGCACGGCGAGCGCGTTCTTGTAGCCGAAATCGGCCACCAGCTTCGGGCGGATCGTCTTCTCGTACAGTTCCTGCAACCGCGTCATCACAATTTCGCCTTACCGGTCAATGACTTCGCCGGAGCGCTTCGCGAAGCGGACCTTGCGGCCGCCTTCCATGAACTTGAAGCCCACGCGCGTCGGCTTGTCGGTCTTGGGATCGATGTGGGCGACGTTGGAGACGTGGATCGGCGCCTCCTTCTCCTTGATCCCGGCGGGCCCGGCCGCGCTCGCGCGCGTGTGGCGCTTCACGACGTTGACGCCCTGGACGAGGACGCGGCGGCTGCCGGTGTTCACGCGCAGTACGCTCCCGGTCTTGCCCTTGTCGCGGCCCGAGATCACGATCACCCGGTCGCCCTTCTTGACCTTCATCTTCGCCATCACAGCACCTCCGGCGCAAGCGACACGATCTTCATGTACTGCTTCGCGCGAAGCTCACGTGTCACCGGGCCGAAGATGCGGGTCCCGATCGGCTCGCCCTGCGGGTTGATCAGCACCGCGGCGTTGCGGTCGAAGCGGATCGTGCTGCCGTCGGGACGGCGCACTTCCTTCGCCGTGCGCACGACCACCGCCTTGTAGATGTCGCCCTTCTTCACGCGGCCGCGCGGAATCGCCTCCTTGACGGAGACGACGATCACGTCGCCCACGCTCGCGGTCTTCCGCTTCGAGCCGCCCAGCACCTTGATGCATTGCACCCGGCGCGCGCCCGAATTGTCGGCGACCTCCAGGTTGGTTTGCATCTGGATCATGGAGACGCCTTTCCTATTGGACGCCCGCGGCGGGTTCTCGGACCACTTCCCACCGCTTGCTCTTGGACAGGGGACGGCACTCGCGAATCCACACGGTGTCGCCCGACTTGCACACGTTCTCGGGGTCGTGCGCCGCATAGCGCTTCGACCGCATGATGAACTTCTTGTAAACCGGATGCATGATGCGCCGCTCGACCCGCACGATCACGGTCTTGTCGTTGACGTCGCTCACCACGGTTCCCTGAAGGACGCGCCTGGGCATCGTTGTCTCCTATACGCCCGCGCGGGCGCGTTCGTTCAAGATGGTCTGGATGCGCGCGATGTCGCGCCGCACCTCGCGCACCCGGGCCGAGTTGCCGAGCTGGCCGCTCGCCCGCTGGAACCGCAGGTTGAACGATTCCTTGCGCAGGTCCGCGATCTGCGTCTTCAGCTCGTCCAGTGTCTTGGTGCGCAGTTCCTCGGCCTTCACCGCTACCTCCCCTCGCCGAGCCGCATCACGAAACGCGTCTTCATCGGCAGCTTGGCCGCGCCCAGCTCGAACGCCTCCTGCGCGATCTGGCGCGGCACCCCGTCGATCTCGAACAGGATCCGCCCCGGCTTGATGCGGGTCATCCAGAACTCGGGCGTGCCCTTGCCGCTTCCCATGCGCACCTCGGCCGGCTTGCGGCTCACGGGCACGTCGGGGAACACGCGGATCCACACGCGTCCCACGCGCTTCATGTGGCGCGTGATGGCGCGGCGCGCCGCCTCGAGCTGGCGCGCGGTCAGGCGCGCGGGGTCCACCGCCTTCAGGCCGTAAGCCCCGAAGTTGAGCTCGGTGCCCGAGGTCGCGAGGCCCTTGACCCGCCCCTTGTGCGCCTTGCGGTATTTCGTTCGCTTCGGACTCAGCATCTCGTCTTATCCGTTCCCTGCCCGCTCTCAGCGCCCGACCTGGGCTTCCGCCAGGCGCTTGTCCTGGGCCATCGGGTCGTGGTCCATGATCTCGCCGCGGAACACCCACACCTTCACGCCGCAGGTGCCGTACGTGGTGTTGGCCGTGGCCGTGCCGTAATCGACGTCGGCGCGCAGCGTGTGCAAGGGCACCCGGCCCTCGCGGTACCACTCCATGCGCGCGATCTCGGCGCCGCCCAAGCGCCCGCTGCAGCTGATGCGGATGCCGAGCGCGCCCAGGCGCATCGCCGACTGCACCGCGCGCTTCATGGCGCGGCGGAAGGCGACCCGGCGCTCGAGCTGTTGGGAGATGTTCTCGGCCACCAGCTTCGCCTCGATCTCGGGCTTGCGCACCTCGACGATGTTGAGGGCCACTTCGCTGCCGATCTTCTTGGACAGGTCCTGGCGCAGCGCCTCGATGTCCGAGCCCTTCTTGCCGATGACAACGCCGGGCCGCGCGGTGTGGATGGTGACGCGCGCCCGCTTGGCCGGCCGCTCGATCACGACCCGCGAAATCCCGGCCTGGCTCAGGCGCTTGAACAGGTACTCGCGCAGCTTCAGGTCCTCGTGCAGCAGGTCCGCGTAGGCGTCGTCCGCGTACCAGCGCGAGTCCCAGGTCCGGTTGATGCCGAGCCGAAACCCGATCGGATTGACTTTCTGGCCCATCAGGCCACCTCCTCGCGTTCCCGGACGACGATGGTCAGCCGGCTGAACGGTTTGATGATCTTGCCCACGCGGCCCCGCGCCTTGGGGCGGAAGCGCTTCATGGTCAGGCTCTTGCCGACGCTGGCCTCCGCCACGAACAGCCGGTCCACGTCGAGCTGGTGGTTGTTCTCGGCGTTGGCGATCGCGGCCTGTAGCGCCTTCCTCACGTCACGGGCGATGCGCCGCTTCGAGAAGGCGAGCACCGAGAGCGCGCTCGCCGCGTCCTTGCCGCGAATGCTCTCGGCGACCAGGTTCAGCTTGCGCGGGCTCACGCGCAGGCCCCGGACCATCGCCTTGGCCTCGTTGTCGGCCAACTGCCTTGGCATCGCACGCTTGCTCATGCCGCGGGCGCCCCCGGCGTGCTCACGCGCTTCGCCTTCTTGTCGGCGGAATGGCCGAAGAAGGTGCGGGTGGGCGCGAATTCGCCGAACTTGTGGCCGACCATGTTTTCCGTCACCAGCACGGGCAGAAACTTGCGGCCGTTGTAGACGCCGAAGGTGAGCCCCACGAACTGCGGCAGGATCGTGGAGCGGCGCGACCAGATCTTGATGATCTCGTTGCGCCCGCTTGCCCGCGCCTTCTCCGCCTTCTTGAGGAGATAGCCGTCAACGAACGGACCTTTCCAAACTGAACGCGCCACGAGCCGTCTCCCTTACTTCTTTTTCCGGCGCCGGACGATGTACTTGTCCGTCGCCTTGTTGTGGCGGGTCTTGCGCCCCTTGGTCGGCTTGCCCCAGGGCGTCACCGGGTGGCGGCCGCCCGAGGTGCGGCCCTCGCCGCCGCCGTGGGGGTGGTCGATCGGGTTCATGGCGACGCCGCGCGTGACCGGCCGCCAGCCGCGCCAGCGCATGCGCCCGGCCTTGCCGGCCTTCACGTTTTGCTGGTCCGGATTGGAGACCGCGCCGATCGTGGCCAGGCACTCGGCCCTGACCATCCGCGTCTCGCCCGAGGAAAGGCGCAACTGCGCGTAACCCGCGTCGCGACCCACCAGCTGGGCGTAGGTCCCCGCCGAGCGTGCGATCTGCCCGCCCTTGCCCGGCTTCATCTCGATGTTGTGGACGACCGTGCCCACCGGGATGTTCTTCATCGGCAGGGCGTTGCCCGGCTTGATGTCCGTGCGTTCGCCCGAAACCACCTTGTCGCCCACGGCCAGGCGCTGCGGCGCCAGGATATAGGCGAGCTCGCCGTCCTCGTAGCGCAGCAGCGCGATGAAAGCGGTGCGGTTCGGGTCGTATTCGATGCGCTCGACCGTCGCCGCCACGTCGAACTTGCGCCGCTTGAAATCGACCTTGCGGTACAGGCGCTTATGGCCGCCGCCGCGGTGCCAGATGGTGGTGCGCCCGGCGTTGTTGCGCCCCCCGCAGCGGCTCTTGCCCTCGGTCAGCGCCTTGACCGGACGGCCCTTCCAAAGGCCCGAGCGGTCCACCGAGACGAGGCCGCGCAGACTGGGCGTCGTCGGTTTGTATGTTTTCAGTGCCATGGCCCTATCCCGCCGCTATACGCCGGTCGTGACGTCGATCGACTGGCCTTCGGCCAGCGTCACGATCGCTTTCTTGTAGTGCGCGCGCCGCCCGAGCTGGCCGCGGAACCGCTTGACCTTGCCCTTGACGCGCAGCGTGTTCACCGCCTTGACCTTCACCTTGAACAGAGATTCCACCGCCTTCTTGATCTCCGGCTTGGTCGCATCCATGGCGACGCGGAACGTCACCTGGTTGTGCTCGGAGCCGAGCGTCCCCTTTTCGGTGATGACCGGCCGGCGCACGACCTCATAGCTTCGCGCGCTCACGGCCGCGGCTTCGGCTGTCTTCTTCCTGGCCATTACTTCAACCGCTCCTCGAGGTGCGACACCGCGTCCTTGGTGAGCACGAGCAGGTCGCGCCGCAGGATGTCGTAAACGTTGATGCCCTGCTGCGGCAGCACGTCGACGTTCGGCAGGTTGCGCGCCGCGCGGCCGAAATTCACGTTCACTTCGGCACCGTCGATGATGAGCGCCGAATTCCACCCCAGCTTCTCGAGCCGCGTCGCCAGCTCCTTGGTCTTGGGCTTGTCGAGCTTGGTCGAATCGAGCACGACGATCTTGCCGTCCGCCGCCTTGCTCGAAAGCGCCGTCTTGAGCGCGAGCTTGCGCACCTTCTTCGGCAGGTCGAAGGCATGGCTGCGCACCACGGGCCCGAAGATCACGGCGCCGCCCCGGAACTGCGGCGAGCGGAGGCTTCCCTGCCGCGCGCGGCCCGTGCCCTTCTGCTTGTAGGGCTTGGCCGTGGTGCCCGAAATCTCGCTGATGCCCTTGGTCTTGTGGGTGCTGGCGCGCCGCTTGGCCAGTTGCCAGTTGACCATGCGCGTCAGGATGTCCGGGCGCGCGGGCAGGCCGAACACGCCGTCGCTCAGGTCCACGCTGCCGACTTCCTTGGCGTCGAGGCTCACGACCTTGCACTTCATGCCTGTTCTCCGCTCTCGGCCGGAGCCGGCGCCTCGCCCGCCGGCGCCTCGCCCGCCGGCGCGCCGCCCTTGAGCGCCGCCGGGAACGGCGCGTCCTTGGGCGCGACCTTCTTCTTCGCGTCCGACACCAGCACGTAGCCGCCCTCGGCGCCGGGCACCGCGCCCGCGACCAGGATCAGGCCCTTGTCGGCGTCCGTCGCCACCACCTTCAGGTTCTGCACCGTGACCCGCACGTCGCCCATGTGGCCGGCCATGTGCTTGCCCTTGAACACCTTGCCCGGGTCCTGGCGCTGGCCGGTCGAGCCGTGACTGCGGTGCGATACCGAAACGCCGTGCGAGGCCTCGAGCCCCCTGAAGTTGTGGCGTTTCATCGCGCCCGCGAAGCCGCGGCCAATCGTGGCGCCGGCCACATCCACGAACTGGCCGGGCACGAAATGGGCGGCGCTGATCTCCGCCCCCACGTCCACGAGCGCGTCCTCGGACACGCGGAATTCGGCCAGCCGGCGCGACGGCTCCACCTTGGCCTTGGCGAAGTGGCCGCGCATCGGCTTGGTCACGTTCTTGACCTTGGCCTTGCCATAGCCGAGCTGCACGGCCGTGTAGCCGTCCCGGTCCTTGGTCCGCTGCGCGACGACCCGGCAGGAATCGACCTTGAGCACGGTGACCGGCACGTGCTCCCCCGCCTCGGTGAAGAGGCGGGTCATTCCCATTTTCTGTGCGATCAGGCCGGTACGCATCCCTCGATTCCTACAGCTTGATCTCGACGTCCACGCCCGCGGCGAGGTCGAGCTTCATCAGCGCGTCCACGGTGCCCGGCGTGGGATCGATGATGTCCAAGAGCCGCTTGTGGGTGCGGATCTCGAACTGTTCGCGCGACTTCTTGTCGATATGCGGCGAGCGCAGAACCGTGAATTTCTCGAGCCGGGTCGGCAGCGGAATGGGACCACGCACCTGCGCGCCGGTGCGCCTGGCCGTGTTCACGATCTCCAGCGTCGACTGGTCGAGCACCCGGTGATCGTACGCCTTGAGGCGGATTCTGATGTTTTGGCTTTCCATGATCCCTGTCCGTGCGCTCCTTGCGTGCTAAGCGACGATCTTGGCGACGACGCCGGCGCCGACGGTGCGGCCGCCCTCGCGGATGGCGAACCTCAGCCCTTCGTCCATGGCGATGGGCGCGATCAGCTCGATTTCCATCGCGATGTTGTCGCCCGGCATCACCATCTCCGTCCCCTCGGGCAGCTTCACCATGCCCGTCACGTCCGTGGTCCGGAAATAGAACTGCGGCCGGTAGTTGGTGAAGAACGGCGTGTGCCGCCCGCCTTCCTCCTTGGTCAGGATGTAGGCCTCGGCCTTGAACTTGGTGTGCGGCGTGATCGAGCCCGGCGCCGCCAAAACCTGGCCCCGCTCCACGTCCTCGCGCTTGGTCCCGCGCAGCAGCGCGCCGATGTTGTCCCCGGCCTCGCCCGTGTCCAGAAGCTTGCGGAACATCTCGACCCCGGTCACCACCGTCTTGGTCGTGTCCTTCAGCCCCACGATCTCCACCTCGTCGCCCACCTTCACCACGCCCCGCTCGACGCGGCCCGTCACCACCGTCCCGCGGCCCGAAATCGAGAACACGTCCTCGATCGGCATCAGGAACGGCTTGTCCTTGGGCCGCTGGGGCTGCGGAATGTACTCGTCCACCGCCTTCATCAGCTCCAGGATCGAGTTCTTCCCGATCTCCGGGTCCCGGCCCTCCAGCGCCGCCAGCGCCGACCCCTTGATGATCGGGATCTTGTCGCCCGGAAACTGGTAGTTGGACAGAAGCTCGCGCACCTCCAGCTCCACCAGGTCCAGAAGCTCCGGGTCGTCCACCTGGTCCACCTTGTTCAGATACACCACGATCGCCGGAACCCCCACCTGGCGCGCCAGAAGAATGTGCTCGCGCGTCTGCGGCATCGGCCCGTCCGCCGCCGAAACCACCAGAATCGCCCCGTCCATCTGCGCCGCCCCCGTGATCATGTTCTTCACGTAGTCGGCGTGCCCGGGACAGTCCACATGCGCGTAGTGCCGCTTCTCCGTCTCGTACTCCACATGCGCCGTCGAAATCGTGATCCCGCGCGCCTTCTCCTCCGGCGCCTTGTCGATCTGGTCGTAGGCCGTGAACTCCGCGCCCCCCGCCTCCGCCAAGACCTTGGTGATCGCCGCCGTCAGCGTCGTCTTCCCATGGTCCACGTGACCAATCGTCCCGATGTTGCAGTGCGGCTTCTTCCGCTCAAACTTCGCTTTCGCCATGGGCGCTACTCCGTATTCCCTTTGATTCCGTCGCGGTTTCCTGCGGCCTTCATCATCACGCCATCTTGGCGCGGACCTCGTCGGCAACCGCCTGAGGCACCTGCGCGTAATGGTCGAAGTGCATGGTGTACTGCGCCCGGCCCTGACTCATCGAGCGCAGCGTGTTGACGTAACCGAACATGTTGGCGAGCGGCACCATCGCGTTGATGACGCGCGCGTTGCCGCGCTGGTCCATGCCGGAAATCTGGCCGCGGCGGCTGTTCAGGTCGCCGATGATGTCACCCATGTATTCGTCGGGCGTCACCACCTCGACCCGCATCATCGGCTCGAGCAACGCCGGCCCCGCCTTGGTCACGCCTTCGCGGAAGCAGGCGCGGCCCGCGATTTCGAAGGCCATGACGCTGGAATCGACGTCATGATAGGCGCCGTCCACGAGCGTCGCCTTGAAGTCGATCATCGGGAATCCGGCGAGCACGCCCGTCTCGGCCGCGCTCTTGACGCCCTTCTCGACGCCGGGAATGTACTCGCGGGGCACGCGGCCGCCGACGACCTTGCTTTCGAACTGGGGGCCGCTTCCCGGCGGCAGCGGCTCGAACTGGATCTTGACCCTGGCGAACTGGCCGGCGCCGCCGGTCTGCTTCTTGTGGGTGTAATCGTATTCGACCGCGCGCGTGATGGTCTCGCGGTACGCGACCTGGGGCGCGCCGACGTTCGCCTCGACCTTGAACTCGCGCTTCATGCGGTCGACGATGATCTCGAGGTGGAGCTCGCCCATCCCCTTGATCACGGTCTGGCCGGATTCGGCGTCCACGCTCACCTTGAACGACGGGTCTTCGGTGGCGAGCCGCGCCAGCGCGCTGCCCATCTTCTCCTGGTCGGCCTTGGTCTTGGGCTCGACCGCGACCTCGATGACCGGGTCCGGGAACTCCATGCGCTCGAGCACGACCGGCGCGTTCTGGGCGCACAGCGTATCGCCGGTGGTGGTGGACTTGAGCCCCGCAATGGCGACGATGTCGCCGGCGCGGGCCTCCTTGACGTCCTCGCGGTGGTTGGCGTGCATCTGGAGCATGCGGCCGATGCGCTCGCGCTGATTCTTGACCGGGTTCAGGACCGAGTTTCCCGATTCGAGAACGCCGGAATAGATGCGCGCGAAGGTCAGCGACCCGACGAACGGGTCGGTCATCACCTTGAAGGCGAGCGCCGAGAACGGCGCCTCGTCCGAGGCCGCGCGCTCGATCGTCTCCTCTTCGCCCGGCTTGTGGCCGACGACGGCGGGGACTTCCAGCGGCGAAGGCAGATAGTCGACCACCGCGTCCAGGAGCGGCTGCACCCCCTTGTTCTTGAAGGCCGATCCGCAGATCACCGGCACCAGCTTGCCGGCCACCGTGCCCTTGCGGATGCAGCGCTTGAGGGTCTCGACGTCCGGGTGCTTGCCCTCCAGATAGGCCTCCATCGCGTGGTCGTCCTGCTCGACCGCGAGCTCGACCAGCTGTTCGCGATAGTTCTTGGCCTTGTCCTGGAGGTCGGCGGGGATGTCGCCGATCGTGAACTCGGCGCCCAGGGTCTCGTCTTTCCAGGTGACCGACTTCATGATGACGAGATCGATGATGCCGACGAAATCGCTTTCGGCCCCGATCGGAAGCTGGAGCACGATCGGCGTGGCGCCCAGGCGATCCTTGATCATGTCCACGCAGCGGTAAAAGTCCGCGCCCATCCGGTCCATCTTGTTGACGAAGCAGATGCGCGGCACCTCGTATTTGTCCGCCTGGCGCCAGACCGTCTCCGACTGGGGCTCGACGCCGGCCACCGAATCGAAGACCGCGACCGCGCCGTCGAGAACCCGGAGCGAACGCTCCACCTCGATGGTGAAGTCCACGTGCCCGGGCGTGTCGATGATGTTGATGCGGTGATCCTTCCAAAAGCAGGTGGTCGCGGCCGAGGTGATCGTGATGCCGCGCTCCTGCTCCTGCTCCATCCAGTCCATGGTGGCCGTGCCTTCATGGACCTCGCCGATCTTGTAGGAGCGGCCGGTATAATAGAGTACGCGCTCGGTCGTGGTGGTCTTGCCGGCATCGATGTGGGCCATGATGCCGATATTGCGATAGCGCTCGAGGGGCGTGGTTCGGGCCATGGGAGGATACCTTGCTTACCAGCGGTAATGGGAGAACGCCCGGTTGGCTTCCGCCATCTTGTGGGTGTCCTCACGCTTCTTCACCGCGCCTCCCCGATTGTTCGCGGCGTCCATAAGCTCGCCAGACAGGCGGTCCACCATCGTCGTTTCCGAGCGCCCGCGCGCGCTGGCGATCAGCCAGCGGATGGCCAGCGCCTGGGCGCGGTCGTGGCGGACCTCGACCGGCACCTGGTAGGTGGCGCCGCCGACGCGGCGCGAACGGACCTCGATGTCCGGCTTCACGTTGCCAAGCGCGTCATGGAAGACCTTGACCGGGTCCTGGCCGCTCTTCTTCTGGATGACGTCGAAAGCGCCATAGACGATGTGCTCGGCGACCGACTTCTTGCCGGCATACATGAGCACGTTCATGAACTTGGAAACGACCCGGTCGCCGTGACGGGCGTCGGGCATCGCTTCGCGTTTCTCGGCGGCGCGGCGGCGCGACATGGCTTTCCGCTCCCCTACTTCGGCCGCTTGGCGCCGTACTTGGAACGGCGCTGGCGGCGGTCGGTCACGCCCTGGGTGTCGAGCGTGCCGCGGATGATGTGGTAGCGCACGCCGGGCAGGTCCTTGACACGCCCGCCCCGGATCATGACCACCGAATGCTCCTGCAGATTGTGGCCCTCGCCGGGGATATAGCTCGTGACTTCATAGCCGTTGGTCAGCCTGACGCGCGCGACCTTGCGCAAGGCGGAATTGGGCTTCTTCGGCGTCGTCGTATAGACGCGCGTGCACACCCCGCGCTTCTGCGGGCAGGCCTCGAGCGCCGGCACCTTGTTGCGCGCGCCGGTGCGGCGGCGAGGCTGGCGAATCAACTGGTTAATCGTCGGCATCAGGTTCGTTCTTTCCCAACGGGCGGTATTTGCTCACACAAAAAACGGGCACGGGCGCGACAGCCCCAGGGAGCGTCGCTGCGCCCCTCTGAGGAGGACCTAACGGTCCCTGTCTATCGTTTTACGTGGCCGTTAAGCACCGGGACTGCGTCTGGGATGTTCTCCCACCACCAGCCCCCAAAAGGTGGGCGCATACTAGTGACGCGGCCCGGGGCCGTCAAGCGCAAGTGCGCGGAAATCCACAGCCTTCCGGCCGCGCCCGCGGCGCGTCCGAAACCGGTGCCGGCGCCCTGCCGGAGCGCCCGCGGGACGGGCCGAAGCCCGCCCCGGACCCGTCAGGCGATCCGCGATTCGTCGGCCGGCGGCTCCTCGGCCTGCGCCGGCAGGGCTTCCGCCGCCTGCTTGGCCTCCAGCTCGCGGTCGCGCCGGGCGGCCGTGATCTTGAGGCGGTTGATGGCGGCGCCGGTCCCGGCCGGGATCAGGCGGCCGACGATGACGTTCTCCTTCAGCCCTTCGAGGTTGTCCACCCGGCCGGCCACCGCCGCCTCGGTCAGGACCCGCGTCGTCTCCTGGAAGGAGGCGGCGGAGATGAACGAGCTGGTCTGCAGCGAGGCCTTGGTGATGCCCTGGAGCACCGGCTTGCAGGTCGCCGGCTTCAGCCCCTCGGCTGTCACCTTGGTGTTCTCCCGGTCGAAGTCGACGCGGTCCGCCTGCTCCCCGGTGAGGAACGTGGTCTCGCCCGGATCCTCGATCTCCACCTTCTGGAGCATCTGGCGGACGATCACCTCGATGTGCTTGTCGTTGATCTTCACGCCCTGCAGCCGGTAGACGTCCTGGATCTCGTTGATGAGGTACCTGGCGAGCTCCTCGACCCCGAGCACCCGGAGGATGTCGTGGGGCACGGGGTTGCCGTCCATCAGCAGGTCGCCGACCTCGACGAAGTCGCCTTCCTGGACCGAGATGTGCTTGCCCTTGGGGATCAGGTACTCCACGGGCTCGAGGCCAGATTCCTCGGACGGCTCGACGACGATGCGGCGCTTCATCTTGTAGTCCTTGCCGAACACGACCCGGCCCGCGACCTCGCTGATGATGGCGTAGTCCTTGGGCTTGCGCGCCTCGAACAGCTCGGCGACGCGCGGCAGGCCGCCGGTGATGTCGCGGGTCTTGGAGGACTCGCGCGGGATGCGCGCGAGCACGTCGCCGGCCCTCACAGGCTGGCCGTTGTCCACCGACAGGATCGCGTCCACCGAGAGGAAGTAGCGCGCCTCCAGCCCGTTGGCCAGCTTGACGACCTCGCCTTTCTCGTCGCGCAGGGTGACGCGCGGGCGAAGCTCGGCGCCGCGCGGCTGCTGTTTCCAGTCGACGACCACGCGGTTGGTGATGCCGGTCTGCTCGTCGAGCACTTCGCGCACCGACACGCCTTCGACCAGATCCATGAAGGTGGCGACGCCCTCGGTCTCGGTGATGATGGGAAGCGTATAGGGGTCCCATTCCACCAGCCGCTGGCCCTTCTTCACCTTGGCGTTCTCGTCGACCAGCAGCTTGGTGCCGTAGGGCAGCCGGTAGCGGGCCTTCTCGTGGCCGGTTTCCGAGAGCAGAATCATCTCCGTGTTGCGGCCCATGACGATCGTGACGCCCTCGCTGTTCTTCACCACGTTGCGGTTCTTGAAGGTGACGGTGGCCTCCGAGTTGGCCTCGATGCTCGACTGCTCGGCGCCCCGCTGCACCGCGCCGCCGATGTGGAAGGTGCGCATGGTGAGCTGGGTCCCCGGCTCGCCGATCGACTGCGCCGCGATCACGCCGACCGCCTCGCCGATGTTGACGATCGTGCCCCGGGCGAGATCGCGCCCGTAGCAGCGCACGCAGACGCCGCTGCGCGATTCGCAGGTCAGCACGGAGCGGATCATCACGGACTCGAGCCCGGCCTTCTCGATCCTCTCGAGCGCCTCCTCGCCGATCAAATCGCCCGCACGCACCAGCACCTGCCCGGCGTCGGGATCGACCACGTCGACGGCGGCGGTGCGCCCCAGGATTCGCTCGGACAGGAGCTCGATGACCTCGCCGCCCTCGATCACGGCCTGAACGGTGAGGCCCTGCTCCGTGCCGCAATCGTCCTCGATCACGATGCAGTCCTGCGCCACGTCCACCAGGCGCCGCGTGAGATAGCCCGAGTTCGCGGTCTTGAGCGCGGTATCGGCCAGGCCCTTGCGGGCGCCGTGGGTCGAGTTGAAGTACTCGAGAACGCTCAGCCCCTCCTTGAAGTTGGAGATGATCGGCGTCTCGATGATCTCGCCCGAGGGCTTGGCCATCAGCCCGCGCATGCCGGCCAGCTGCTTGATCTGCGCCGCCGAGCCGCGGGCGCCGGAATGGGCCATCATGTAGACGGAGTTGACCTGGTGGCCTTTGCCGGCATCCGACATCGCGGCCATCATCGCCTCGGCCACCTTGTCGGTGCAGTGGGACCACGCGTCGATGATCTTGTTGTACTTCTCGCCCTGGGTGATGAGGCCGTCCAGGTACTGCTGCTCGTATTCCTTCACCCGGGTCTTGGCGTCGGCGACGAGCTTCCCCTTGGCCTTGGGCACCAGAAGATCGTCCTTGCCGAAGGAGATGCCCGCCCGGAACGCCCAGCCGAAGCCGAGGCTCATGATGCGGTCCGCGAACAGCACCGTCTCCTTCTGCCCGCAGTGGCGGTAGACGATGTCGATGACGTTGGTGATCTCCTTCTTCGTCATCACCTGGTTGATGAGGTCGAAGCTGACGTTGGGATGGCGCGGCAGGATCTCGGAAAGAAGCATCCGCCCCGGCGTGGTGTCCAGGCGGACCACGATCGGCTGCCCCAGCGCGTCCACGGTGTGGTAGCGCGCCTTGATCCGAGTGTGGAGCGTCACCACCCGGTTGTCGAGCGCCTGCTGGATCTCGCCGACGTCGGCGAAGACCATGCCCTCGCCCGGCTCGCCGGGCCGGTCCATGGTCATGTAATAGAGCCCCAGGACGATGTCCTGGCTGGGCACGATGATGGGCTTGCCGTTCGCGGGGCTCAGGATGTTGTTGGTGGACATCATGAGCACGCGCGCCTCGAGCTGCGCCTCGAGCGAGAGCGGCACGTGCACCGCCATCTGGTCGCCGTCGAAGTCGGCGTTGAAGGCGGCGCAGACCAGGGGATGGAGCTGGATCGCCTTGCCCTCGATCAGCACCGGCTCGAAGGCCTGGATGCCCAGGCGGTGCAAGGTCGGCGCGCGGTTGAGCAGGACCGGGTGCTCCCGGATCACCTCTTCCAGGATGTCCCAGACCTCGGGGCGCTCCTTCTCCACCATGCGCTTGGCGGCCTTGATGGTGGTCGCCATGCCGTAGAGCTCGAGCCGCGAATAGATGAACGGCTTGAACAGCTCGAGGGCCATCTTCTTCGGCAGCCCGCACTGGTGCAGCTTGAGCTCCGGGCCGACCACGATCACCGAGCGGCCGGAATAGTCCACGCGCTTGCCGAGCAGGTTCTGGCGGAACCGGCCCTGCTTGCCCTTCAGCATGTCGGACAGCGACTTCAAGGGGCGCTTGTTGGCGCCGGTGATCACCCGCCCGCGGCGGCCGTTGTCGAAGAGCGCGTCCACCGCCTCCTGGAGCATGCGCTTCTCGTTGCGGACGATGATCTCGGGCGCCTTGAGCTCGATCAGGCGCTTCAGGCGGTTGTTGCGGTTGATGACGCGCCGGTAAAGGTCGTTGAGGTCGGAGGTGGCGAAGCGGCCCCCGTCGAGCGGCACCAGCGGGCGCAGCTCCGGCGGAATGACCGGGACCACCTCGAGGATCATCCATTCCGGACGCGCGCCCGAATCGATGAACGACTCGACGATCTTGAGGCGCTTCACGAGCTTCTTGCGCTTGGCCTCGGAGCTCGTCTCCTTGAGGTCGGCGCGGATCGTCGCCCGCTCGGCGTCGAGGTCGATCTCGGACAGCATCCCGCGGATCGCCTCCGCGCCGATCCCGGCGGTGAAGGCGTCCTGGCCGTATTCGTCCAGCGCCTGCTGATACTGGTCCTCGTTCAGGAGCTGGCGCAGCGTGAGCGGGCTCAGCCCCGGCTCCGTCACCACGTAGGATTCGAAATAGAGAATCCGCTCGAGGTCGCGCAGCGTCATGTCGAGCAGCAGCCCGATGCGGCTCGGCAGCGACTTCAGGAACCAGATATGGGCGACCGGGCTGGCCAGCTCGATGTGCCCCATGCGCTCGCGCCGCACGTTCTGGAGCGTGACCTCGACGCCGCACTTCTCGCAGACGATGCCGCGGTACTTCATGCGCTTGTACTTGCCGCACAGGCACTCGTAGTCCTTGATCGGTCCGAAGATCCGGGCGCAGAACAGGCCATCGCGCTCCGGCTTGAAGGTCCGGTAGTTGATGGTCTCCGGCTTCTTGATCTCGCCGTAGGACCACGAGCGGATGCGCTCGGGGCTGGCGATCGAGATCTTGATCTGATCGAATCGCTCCGGCCCCTGGGTCTGCCCGAAAATCTTCATCAATTCATTCATTTCCGAAGTCTCCCGCTCGGTTTCGGCCGAGTTGCGGCGAAGGCGGACGTGCCGCCCGGCGCCTGCCGTTAATAGCTGCGTTCCTTGAGCTCCACGTTGAGGCCGAGAGAGCGAAGCTCCTTGACCAGGACGTGGAACGATTCGGGGATGCCCGCCTCGAAGTTGTCGTCGCCCCGCACCACCGCCTCATAGGCCTTGGTGCGGCCGGACACGTCGTCCGACTTCACGGTCAGCATTTCCTGAAGCGTGTAGGCCGCGCCGTAGGCCTCGAGCGCCCACACCTCCATTTCGCCGAAACGCTGCCCGCCGAACTGCGCCTTGCCGCCCAGCGGCTGCTGGGTGACCAGGCTGTAGGGGCCGATCGAGCGCGCGTGGATCTTGTCGTCCACCAGGTGATGGAGCTTGAGCATGTAGATGTAGCCCACCGTGACCTTGCGGTCGAAGGTCGCTCCCGTGCGCCCGTCCACCAGGGTCACCTGCCCGCTCCTGTCCAGCCCCGCGCGGTCGAGCATGTCGACGATGTCCTCCGCGCGCGCGCCGTCGAACACCGGCGTCGCGAACGGGATGCCGGGACGCAGGTTCTCGGAAAGCTCCAGCAGCTCCTCGTCGCTGAGATCGGCGATGTCCGCCTTGTAGGAGGCGTCGCCGTAGGTCTCCTTGTAGTAGCGCCGGATCTCCGCGATCTTGCCGCCGCGCTGGACCTTGTCGATCAGCTCGCCGACCTGCCGGCCCAGCCCCGCCGAGGCCCAGCCCAGATGCGTCTCCAGGATCTGGCCGACGTTCATGCGCGACGGCACGCCCAGCGGGTTGAGCACGATGTCCACCGGCGTTCCCTCCTCGAGATACGGCATGTCCTCGATCGGCACGATGTTGGAGATCACGCCCTTGTTGCCGTGGCGTCCGGCCATCTTGTCGCCGGCCTGCAGCTTGCGCTTCACCGCCACGAACACCTTGACCATCTTCATGACGCCGGGCGGCAGCTCGTCACCGGCCTGGAGCTTCTCGACCTTGCGGTCGAACCGGGTCTGGAGCTCCTCCAGGCTCTGGTCGAACAGGCGGCAGAGCGCCTCGACCTCCTTCATGACCTTGTCGTTCTTGACCGTCACATGGCGCAGCTGGTTGGGCGTGAGCCCCGTGAGGATCGCGTCCGAAAGCTTGGCCCCGGCCTTGATGCCCTTGGGGCCGCTCGCCGCCACCCGCCCGATCAGCAGGTCCTTGAGCTGGGAGCGGAAGGTCCGCTCCAGGATGCCGCGCTCGTCGTCGCGGTCCTTGGCCAGGCGCTCGATCTCTGCGCGCTCGATGGCGAGCGCGCGCTCGTCCTTCTCCACGCCCCGGCGCGAGAACACGCGCACCTCGACCACCGTACCCGTGACCCCGGGCGGGACCTTGAGCGAGGTGTCGCGGACGTCGGACGCCTTCTCGCCGAAAATGGCGCGCAGCAGCTTTTCCTCGGGCGTCATCGGCGACTCGCCCTTGGGCGTCACCTTGCCCACGAGGATGTCGCCGGCGAGGACCTCGGCGCCGATATAGATGATTCCCGCCTCGTCCAGGTTGCGCAGCGCCTCTTCGCCGACGTTCGGGATGTCGCGGGTGATCTCCTCCTGCCCCAGCTTGGTGTCGCGGGCCATCACCTCGAACTCCTCGATGTGAATCGAGGTGAACACGTCGTCGCGCACGATGCGCTCGGAGATCAGGATGGAATCCTCGAAGTTGTAGCCCTGCCACGGCATGAAGGCGACCAGCACGTTGCGCCCGAGCGCCAACTCGCCGAGATGCGTCGAGGGCCCGTCGGCGATGATGTCGCTGGCGTTGACCACGTCGCCCTTCTTCACCAGCGGGCGCTGGGTGATGCAGGTGTTCTGGTTCGAGCGCTGGAACTTGGCGAGATTGTAGATGTCCACACCCGGCGCCGAATGCGACGTCTCCTCGGTCGAGCGGATGACGACACGAGTGGCGTCCACCTGGTCCACAACGCCGCTGCGCCGCGCCGTGATGGCGACGCCCGAATCGCGGGCGACCGCCTCCTCCATGCCGGTGCCGACGAGCGGCGCCTCGGAGCGGATCAGCGGCACCGCCTGGCGCTGCATGTTCGAGCCCATGAGCGCCCGGTTGGCGTCGTCGTTCTCGAGGAACGGCACCAGGGCCGCGGCCACCGACACCACCTGCTTGGGCGACACGTCCATGAAGTCGATCGTGTCCGGCTTCGCCATGACGAAGTCGCCGGCGCGCCGGCAGCTCACGAGGTCGGCCACGAACCGGTTGCGCGAATCGATCTCGGCGTTGGCCTGGGCGATGGTGTAGCGCCCCTCCTCCATCGCCGACAGGTACACGACCTCGTTGGTGACTCGCGCCCCGTGCACCTTGCGGTACGGGCTTTCGATGAAGCCGTACTGATTGACCCGCGCGAAGGTGGCGAGGCTGTTGATGAGGCCGATGTTCGGCCCTTCCGGCGTCTCGATCGGGCAGATGCGGCCGTAATGGGTGGGATGCACGTCGCGCACCTCGAAGCCGGCGCGCTCGCGGGTGAGGCCGCCGGGTCCCAGCGCGGAGAGCCGCCGCTTGTGGGTGATCTCGGAAAGCGGGTTGGTCTGGTCCATGAACTGCGAAAGCTGCGACGAGCCGAAGAACTCGCGCACCGCCGCCGCCGCCGGCTTGGCGTTGATGAGGTCGTGGGGCATCACGGTGTCGATGTCCACGGAGCTCATGCGCTCGCGGATCGCGCGCTCCATGCGCAGCAGCCCGACGCGGTACTGGTTCTCCATCAGCTCGCCCACCGAGCGCACCCGCCGGTTGCCGAGGTGGTCGATGTCGTCGATCTCGCCGCGGCCGTCCTTGAGGTCCACCAGCACCTTGACGATGCGCAGGATGTCGTCCTTGCGCAGCACCCGGACCGTGTCGTCGCATTCGAGATCGAGCCGGGCGTTCATCTTGACGCGGCCGACCGCGGATAGGTCGTAGCGTTCGGGATCGAAGAACAGCCCCTTGAACAGGGCCTCCGCGGTCTCGGGGGTGGGCGGCTCGCCTGGCCGCATGACGCGGTAGATCTCGATGAGCGCGTCCTCGCGGCTCGTGTTCTTGTCGGCGGCCAGCGTGTTGCGGATGTAGGCGCCGACCCGGACATGGTCGATGTCGAGCGTCGGAATCTCGGTGATCCCCGCCCCCTCCAGCACCTCGATGTGCTCGGGGGTCAGCATATCGCCCGCCTCGACGTAGATCTCGCCGGTCTTCTCGTTGATGAGGTCGATGGCGGCGTAGCGGTCGACCAGCTCCTCGACCGAAACCAGCTGCTCCTTGAGCCCCTCGTCGGCGAACTTGCGCGCGAGCCGCGGCGTGATCTTGGTCCCGGCCTCGGCCACGACCTTGCCGCTCTTGGCGTTCACGAGGTCGGCGGTCAGCTTGACGCCGCGCAGGCGGTCGGGATTGAACGGCGCCTTCCAGCCCTTCTTGGTCCAGGTGAAGGGGACGGTGTGATAGAAGTAGGAAAGTATCTCCTCCTTCGACATCCCCGCCGCCTCATCGGGCGCGAGCGTGCGGCTTTCGGCCTCGGCCTTCTTGCGCTTGGCCGCGGTTTCCGCCGAATCGAGCGCCATCAGGAAGGTGGTGACGAGCAGCTTCCGGCGGCGGTCGATGCGGACGTAGACGAGGTCCTTGGCGTCGAATTCGAAATCGAGCCACGAGCCGCGGTATGGAATCACCCGCGCCGCGAACAGATACTTGCCGGAGGAATGGGTCTTGCCCTTGTCGTGGTCGAAGAACACGCCGGGGCTGCGGTGCATCTGCGAGACGATGACGCGGGTCGTGCCGTTGATGATGAAGGTGCCCTTGTCCGTCATGAGCGGCATGTCGCCCATGTAGACGTCCTGCTCCTTGATGTCGCGGATCGAGCGCGAGCCGGTTTCCTCGTCCACGTCCCAGACGACGAGGCGCAGCGTCACCCTGAGCAGGGCGGCGAAGGTCATGCCCCGCTGTTGGCATTCCTCGACGTCGTAGCGCGGGTCTTCGAGCTCGTAGCGCACGAACTCGAGCTGCGCGCGATTCGAGAAGTCGCGGATCGGGAACACCGACTTGAACACTTCCTGCAGGCCGCTGTCCTTGCGCTCCCCGGCGGGCACGTCGCGCTGCAGGAACTGCTCGTACGACCGCTTCTGAACCTCGATCAGATTCGGCATCGGCGCGACCTCGGGAATCCGCCCGAAGTTCTTGCGAATGCGCTTGCGACCCGTGAAGGATTTAGCCATGCCTGCTCCTAGCCACTTCTTTTGATACCCCGGGGCGGGCCGCCATGATCGGCCCGACCGGCCCGGGGTGCTGCGCGGCCCGCGGGGCCGCAAAGAGAATGCAGCGGGGCGCGGCCACGATTGCCGTGGCCGGCCCGAACTGCCCGCGATGTTTGTGCGAGAGCGACGTCACTACTTCAATTCGACCGTCGCACCTGCATCTTCAAGCTGTTTCTTAATCTTCGCCGCCTCTTCCTTGCTCACGTCTTCCTTGACCGGCTTGGGCGCGCCCTCTACGAGATCCTTCGCCTCCTTGAGGCCGAGCCCGGTGATGGCCCGGACTTCCTTGATGACGTTGATCTTCTTGTCGCCCGTGGCGGCCAGCACCACGGTGAACTCGGTCTGCTCGATCGCGGCCTCGGCCGCCGGAGCCGCGCCCGCCGCGGCGGCGACCGCCACCGGCGCCGCTGCGGAAACGCCCCACTTGTCTTCCAGCATCTTGCTGAGCTCGGCGGCCTCCATAACGGTCAGACTCGAGAGGTCGTCCACGATCTTTGCCAAATCGGCCATGTCTTTCTGTCTCCTTCGCTTGAACTGGGGTTGAGATACCTTGGCTTACGCGGCTTCGCCCTTGGCGCCATAGGCACCGAATACCCGGGCCAATTGGCCGGCCGGGGCCTGCAACACGCCCGCCACCTTGGTGGCCGGCGCGTTGACGAGCCCGATCAGCTTCGCCCGCAACGCGTCGATCGAAGGCAGGGCCGCGAGCGACTTGACCGCCGCCACGTCCAGCTTCCGATCGCCGAGCGCGCCGCCCAGGACGGTGAGCTTTTCGTTGCCTTCGGCGTATTTGACGGCGACTTTGGCCGCCGCCACCGGGTCTTTCGAACAAGCGACCGCGGTGGGGCCGGTGAACAACGAATCCAATTCCTGGTACGGCGTATCCTTCAGGGCCAGACGCGCGAGCCGATTCTTGGTCACTTTGTAGGTGGCGCCCGCTGCCCTCATCTGGCGGCGAAGCTCCGTGACTTCGGCAACCGTCAATCCCGATTGCCGGGTCACGACCACGAGGCCGCTTTGCGAGAACAGTTCTTGCAGGCTGTCCACCAGCTTGTGCTTTTGCGATCGATCCACTCGTCTCTCCGTCTCACGAACCGTTGCGGAAAACCCGCTTCGGTCCGGTTGCTGTTCGGCCCCTTGGACCCAGCCGCAGGGCCATTGCCCTGTCCCAGCAGTTCAAGCGCCGCCCGGAACTCTCACTCCCGGACGGGTGTCCCACTGTCTATGCAGGCGGCTTGACGCCATTACCCCGCCGCACGCCGCGGCGGCACCTGCAGTCTCGGACAGGCCGGGGAAGGTCTCCCCTCCCCTGTCCACGACGGCCCGGGGACACGAGGCCCCGAACCGTCCCGGCATTCCTTCGCCCGCGGGCCTAGCCCGCGAGGCTCGTCAAATCCAAGGAGACGCCGGGCCCCATGGTGGAGCACAGCGACACCTTGCGTATGTAGCTTCCCTTCGCGCCGGCGGGCTTGGCCTTCTGCACGGCGCCGAAAAGGGCGCGCACGTTCTCGGCCAGCGCCGATTCGCTGAAGCTCGCCTTGCCGACCCCGCAATGGACGATCCCCGCCTTCTCGGCGCGGAACTCCACCTGGCCGCCTTTGACCGCCTTGACCGCGGCGGCCACGTCGGCGGTGACGGTGCCGAGCTTGGGATTCGGCATCAGCCCGCGCGGGCCCAGCACTTTGCCGAGCTTGCCGACCAGCGGCATCATGTCCGGGGCGGCGACGACGCGGTCGAAATTGATCTCGCCCTTGTTCACCTTCTCCGCCAGATCCTCCGCGCCGACGATGTCGGCGCCCGCGGCCTGAGCCTCTTTCGCCTTTTCGCCCTTGGCGAACACCGCGACCCGCAGGGTCTTTCCGGTGCCGTTGGGAAGCGCGAGCACGCCGCGCACCATCTGGTCGGCGTGGCGGGGATCGACGTTCAGGTTGATCGCCATCTCGATCGTCTCGTCGAACTTCGCCTTGGCGCGCTCCTTGACCAGCTTCACCGCGACCTCCAGCGGATAGGTCTTCATGGGGTCGATGCCTTCGCGGGCGTTCTTCATGCGCTTGCCGAGAGCCATGGCTATTCCCTCACCTCGAGGCCCATGGACCGGGCCGACCCCATCAGCATGCGGCAGGCCGCGTCGATGTCGGTCGCGTTCAAGTCCGCCATCTTCTTCTCGGCGATCTCGCGGATCTGCGCCATGGTGACCGCGCCCTTGATCTCGCGGCCCGGCGTTCCCGTGCCCTTGTCGACGCCCGCGGCCTTCTTCAGGAAATAGCTGGCCGGCGGCGTGCGCGTCTGGAAGGTGAAGCTGCGGTCCGAATAGACCGTGATCGTCACCGGAATCGGCATGCCGGGCTCGAGCTTCGCGGTCTGCGTGTTGAACGACTTGCAGAACTCCATGATGTTGACGCCGCGCTGACCCAGCGCCGGGCCGACGGGCGGCGACGGATTGGCCTGCCCGGCCGGGATTTGCAGCTTGATGTAACCTTCGATCTTCTTTGCCATTGCTTCCTCAGTGAACCTTTCGCGTTACTGGGCCGCGGTACGGCCATGGCCGGCCTCCCGCGGATGAAAACTCGGTCAGCGCACGTTTCTCTCTAGTCTCTATCTCCGATCACACCTTCTCGACTTGGGCGTATTCGAGCTCGACCGGCGTCGCCCGCCCGAAGATCGAAACCGCAACCTTCACACGCGCCCGCTCCTCGTCCACTTCCTCGACAAATCCGTTGAACGAGGTGAACGGGCCGTCGCAGACCCGGACCTGCTCGCCCACCTCGAAGGTGATCGAGGGCTTGGGCCGCTCCACCCCTTCCTTGACCTGGTGGAGGATCCGCATCGCCTCTTCCTCGGTGATCGGGGTCGGCCGGCCCTTGCCGCCCAGGAACCCGGTCACCTTCGGCGTATTCTTCACCAGGTGCCACGACTCGTCCGACATATCCATCTTGACGAGGACATAGCCGGGGAAAAACTTGCGCTCGGCGCTGACCTTGGCGCCCCGGCGCATCTCGACGACTTCCTCGGTCGGGACCAGCACCTCCTCGAACAGGTCGCCCATGTTCTTCTGGATGGCCTGCTCACGGATCGATTGCGCCACCTTCTTCTCGAAGCCGGAATAGACGTGGACCACGTACCAGCGCGCCGCCATGCCTAGCCCCCGAACCCGAGGATGTAGCGCACCGCCAGCGCGATGATCTCGTCCACCACGAAGAAGAAGATCGCCGCGAGCGTCACCATGCCGAACACGGTGGCGGTGGTCACGATCGTCTCCTTGCGCGAAGGCCAGGTGACCTTCGCCACCTCCTGGCGCACCTGCCTCACGAATTGTGCCGGGTTCGTCTTCGTTGCCATGCTGACCTGATTGCTTCGCTGTCCGCTCGGTCTCCCGCGCCCGTTTCCGGCGCGGCCAATTTCCCGCCGTTGCCTATTCAGACTTGGCAGGAGTGGAGGGGCTCGAACCCCCAACCCCCGGTTTTGGAGACCGGTGCTCTACCAGTTGAGCTACACTCCTAAACCGCCCGCCTCGTCCCGTTGCCGGGGTCCGGTTCCGGCCTTTGTCGCGCGCCGTGCGCTCCTTGCGTGCTAAGCGACGATCTTGGCGACGACGCCGGCGCCGACGGTGCGGCCGCCCTCGCGGATGGCGAACCTCAGCCCTTCGTCCATGGCGATGGGCGCGATCAGCTCGATTTCCATCGCGATGTTGTCGCCCGGCATCACCATCTCCGTCCCCTCGGGCAGCTTCACCATGCCCGTCACGTCCGTGGTCCGGAAATAGAACTGCGGCCGGTAGTTGGTGAAGAACGGCGTGTGCCGCCCGCCTTCCTCCTTGGTCAGGATGTAGGCCTCGGCCTTGAACTTGGTGTGCGGCGTGATCGAGCCCGGCGCCGCCAAAACCTGGCCCCGCTCCACGTCCTCGCGCTTGGTCCCGCGCAGCAGCGCGCCGATGTTGTCCCCGGCCTCGCCCGTGTCCAGAAGCTTGCGGAACATCTCGACCCCGGTCACCACCGTCTTGGTCGTGTCCTTCAGCCCCACGATCTCCACCTCGTCGCCCACCTTCACCACGCCCCGCTCGACGCGGCCCGTCACCACCGTCCCGCGGCCCGAAATCGAGAACACGTCCTCGATCGGCATCAGGAACGGCTTGTCCTTGGGCCGCTGGGGCTGCGGAATGTACTCGTCCACCGCCTTCATCAGCTCCAGGATCGAGTTCTTCCCGATCTCCGGGTCCCGGCCCTCCAGCGCCGCCAGCGCCGACCCCTTGATGATCGGGATCTTGTCGCCCGGAAACTGGTAGTTGGACAGAAGCTCGCGCACCTCCAGCTCCACCAGGTCCAGAAGCTCCGGGTCGTCCACCTGGTCCACCTTGTTCAGATACACCACGATCGCCGGAACCCCCACCTGGCGCGCCAGAAGAATGTGCTCGCGCGTCTGCGGCATCGGCCCGTCCGCCGCCGAAACCACCAGAATCGCCCCGTCCATCTGCGCCGCCCCCGTGATCATGTTCTTCACGTAGTCGGCGTGCCCGGGACAGTCCACATGCGCGTAGTGCCGCTTCTCCGTCTCGTACTCCACATGCGCCGTCGAAATCGTGATCCCGCGCGCCTTCTCCTCCGGCGCCTTGTCGATCTGGTCGTAGGCCGTGAACTCCGCGCCCCCCGCCTCCGCCAAGACCTTGGTGATCGCCGCCGTCAGCGTCGTCTTCCCATGGTCCACGTGACCAATCGTCCCGATGTTGCAGTGCGGCTTCTTCCGCTCAAACTTCGCTTTCGCCATGTTCGCGGCCTTTCAATCCTTCAGTGCCAATGTCGCGGACGCGTTCCGGGCGGCCACCTGGGCTCAAGGGCCGGGGCGGCGGACGCCAAGACTGGAGCGGGTGATGGGAATCGAACCCACGCCGCCAGCTTGGAAGGCTGGAGCTCTACCATTGAGCTACACCCGCGACTACGGCTCGCTACCTCCCGCCCCCGCTCGTCTCGCGCCCCGAGCCGGTGGTGGAGGGGGTAGGATTCGAACCTACGTAGACATACGTCGGCAGATTTACAGTCTGCTGCCATTGACCGCTCGGCCACCCCTCCGTCGCAATCCAGGCAGCCCGGATCAACGGACAGCGAAATATGAATATTTACCGTTTAAAGTCAACTTTTAATCTCGCGCAAAAAAGACATAGCAACAGGTCCCGGCCCGTCCCTTTTTCGAGACCTCGATTGCCGGCCCGACTTGCGCATTTTCACGGGCCATACTACGACCCTGGCCCATGAATCACAAGAAGCGGCGGCGCCAAGCGGCGCCGACCCGGCGCCGCACCAAATCCGGGCCGCCACCGCCCCGCCAGGGGCCCCGCGAGCCCCACGGAACCTGGCTTTACGGCGTCCATACCGTGCTGGCGGCGCTCGCCAATCCCGAGCGGGCCTGCCACCGGCTTCTGGTCACGGCGGAAGCGACCAAAGCCCTCGAGGCGCGCCTTGCCGCGCTTGCCCGCGCCCGGCCGGGCCTGCCACAGGCCGAAACCGTGCCGCGGGAGACCCTGGCGAACCGCCTCGGCGCGGAGGCCGTGCATCAGGGCATCGCCCTTCTCGCCGGCCCGCCGCCGGAGCGGGATCTGGGGGACGTCTGCCGCGCCACGAGCCTGCGCAAGTCCGCTTGCGTGCTGGTCCTCGACCAGGTCGAGGATCCGCACAACGTCGGGGCGGTGCTGCGCTCGGCCGCCGCCTTCGGCGCGCTCGCCGTGATCGTGACCGAGCGCCACGCCCCGCAGCAGACCGCCGCACTGGCCAAGGCCGCCTCGGGGGCGCTCGACATCGTGCCCTTGGTGCGGGTCCCTAATCTGGTGCGCGCGCTGGGCGAACTCAAGGAGGCCGGGTTCTGGGCCGCCGGGCTGGACGCTTTGGCCGAGCATACCCTGGGCGAGGCCCCCTTGGCCGCCAAGACCGCCCTGGTGCTGGGCGCGGAAGGCAAGGGCTTGCGCCGGCTGACGCGCGAATCCTGCGATCTTCTGGTCCGCATCCCCATGGTCCAGGAAGGCGCCAGCCTCAACGTCTCGAACGCCGCCGCGATCGCCCTTTACGCCCTTGCCGCTGGCGCCCCGGCCGGCCGCGGCCCTAAGCTCTAGCCGGCTGCAAAGACGCGCCCCGCGCGCGCGGGGCGGCCTTACCCAAGGGGGATCGCATGAATCACCAGGACATCGATTTGAGCCGGATCAACTACTTGGCGGTGATCGCCGCGGCCGTGGCGGCGATCGCGATCGGCTTCGTCTGGTACTCGCCGGCCCTGTTCGGCCCGGTGTGGCTGAAATTGGCCGGAATCTCCCCCGAAGCGGCCCGGGCCGGGATGGTCAAGGCCTATGCCTCGGGCTTCGTGGTCGCGCTGGTCGCCGCCTTCTGCCTGGCGCTCGTTCTCGACTGGATCAAGGCGGGCAGCTGGGCCTGCGGCGTCGCCATCGCCGTGGTCGTCTGGCTCGGCTTCGTCGCCACCACCCGGGCCTACGGCGTCGTCTTCGCCGGCCAGCCCACGGGCTTGTTTTTCCTCAATTCCGGCCACGAGCTCGTGAGCTACGCCGCCATGGGGGCGATCCTCGGCGGCTGGCGCAAGCGGGCCTGAGCGCGGGTTGCGGGCGCGCGCGCGAACCCCGATACTCGCGCCGGGGCCGCGCCGCACCTATGTTTCGTGAGACCGGGCCGGATTAGCTCAGCCGGTAGAGCAGCGGTTTTGTAAACCGAAGGTCGGGGGTTCGAATCCTCCATCCGGCACCACCTCCCTCCGCCGTCGCGGCCGGCCGCCTTTCCCGCCAAATGTCAGCATTTGTCAACACGCCGCCCCCGGCGCGCCCGCGCATTCGCCGGCCCGTCCCCCGCGATCTCGCTGCGGTCACAAAGAGTTGAGAGCGTTTTGAACGGCGAAAGCCGCAAGCGCCCCCTAAATTGCTGCGCGAGGCCGCAGAGCGCCACCGGGCGCCCGGAAAAAGCAACGAATGGAGCGGAAATGACGCGTTTTGTGACGGTTTTGGGGATGATTCTGGCGCTCGCCGCGGGCGGCGCGCTGGCGTTCGCGGGCGAAGGCGCCATGGGCAAAGAGGGGATGAGCAAGCCCGAGGGCATGAAGGAAGGCATGGCGGAGGGCGGCCACGAGATCGCGATCTTCGCCGGCGGCTGCTTCTGGTGCATGCAGCCCCCATTCGACAAGACCAAGGGCGTGATCCGCACCGTCGCCGGCTACACCGGCGGCACCGTCGCCGACCCGACCTACGAGCAGGTGAGCGCCGGGGGCACCGGCCACGCCGAATCGGTCGAGGTCGTGTTCGACCCCAAGATCGTCAGCTACAAGCAGCTCCTCGACATCTACTGGCACAACATCGATCCGCTCGCCAAAGACCGGCAGTTCTGCGATTCCGGCCACCAGTACCGCAGCGCCATCTTCTATAGCGGCGCGGAGCAGAAGAAGGAGGCCGAGGCCTCCAAGGCGGCGCTCGAAGCCTCGCACCGCTTCCAGGCCCCGATCCAGACCGAGATCGTGGCGGCCGGGCCGTTCTATCCGGCCGAGGACTATCACCAGGAGTATTACCGGAAGAATCCGGTCCGCTATAAGTTCTACCGCTGGAACTGCGGGCGCGATCAGCGATTGAAAATGCTGTGGGGCGCCGACGCGCCGCACGCCGAGGAATAGGAGAAAGCGATGCAAAGACGTAAATTCCTGATCGGCGCCTCCACCCTCGCGCTCGCCGGGTTCGCCGCGGCCGCGGCGCGTTACGCCGGCGCGGCGCCCAAGCCGAGCGCCGACGCGACCCAGGACTCGATCGACATGTCGCGGGAGATGTACGACATGAAGACCAGCGACGCGGAGTGGCGGAAGATTCTGACCCCCGAGCAGTACCGGGTGCTGCGCAAGCACGACACCGAGCGCGCGTTCACGAGCCCGCTCAACGACGAGCACCGCGAGGGGATCTTCGTGTGCGCCGGCTGCAACCTGCCGCTCTATTCGTCCAAGACCAAGTTCGATTCCGGCACCGGCTGGCCGAGCTTCTACGACCATCTGCCGGACGCGATCGGAACCTCGGTGGACAAGTCGTGGTTCACCACCCGCACCGAGGTGCATTGCGCCCGCTGCGGCGGGCATCTCGGCCACGTGTTCGAGGACGGGCCGCCGCCCACGGGCCTGCGCTATTGCATGAACGGCGTGGCGATGAAGTTCATCCCCGGCAACAGCGAGCCTTCGTGACGGCGGCGGGCGGGCGCCCAGCCGCGCCCGCCCCGCCGGTCACGGGGAATGCACGGGACGCGTGCTCAAGCCGCGCCGCGATCAGCGCACCGGCTTGATGAAACCGGTGTGGCGGTCCACGGTGTATTCCTCGACCAGCGAGCCGTCCTTGGTCACGATCTCGGCGGTGATGGTGTCCGCGTCCTTCTCGACGACCTTCCCCACCTTGAGATGGGGGTTCCCGGACCGCTTGATCCAGCGCTCCAGGTAGCTCTTCACGTCCTTCACGGTGATGTCGATGGCGGGATGGACCCAGCCCCAGCCGGGCCCCATCACGCCGCCGGGGCCCATCATGCCCCACCCCATCATTCCGGAACCCATGCCGTAGCCGCCCATGCCCGGTCCCATGCCGGGGCCCATGCCGCGACCCATGCCGGGGCCCATCATGCCGGGGCCCATGCCGGGGCCCATGCCGGGACCCATCATGCCGGGGCCCATGCCGTAGCCGCCCATTCCCTTCTCCATCATGCCGGGCCCCATCGTGGCGCCCGAACCCGGGGAATTTTGCTCGTCCGCCGGCTGCTGTGCGCCGGCGGCGGCCGTCATCGCCGCCAACGCGAACATCGCGGCGGCGGCCGTCAGGACTCGTGCCGATTTCATCGCCCACTCCTCGAAGCGGTTTGCCGTTGTCGAGTCTGATATAGGCAGGATTCCCGCGAGCGACAGCCCGCCCCGATCGGCCCCCAGCGCGACGGCGTGCCGCACGCTTCGGCTCGGGCGCAGCGGCGTGGCCGCGCGCCGTCTTACTTGCAGGCGAAGTAGTAGACCGTCAGGCCGTCGGAGCCGGCCTCCTTGAACATGAACTTGGCCCGCTTGCCGTATTGGCCGCAGATCTGAGAGGCGTATTCCTGCGCCTCCTCCATGGTTTTCGCCCGCACGGTCGCGGTGTGAAGCGTATCGGCCCGCGCCTGCGGCAACGCCAACGCCCCAACCGCCAGCGCCCAGACCCCCACCGCCAAGATCATCAGACTCGCGCGCATCGGTGCCTCCTTCCCCGAGAGGGCAACGCCCCCGAGACACGTAGAATACAGGAAAAGGGGCCGGGCCGGGAGTTCGGCGGCACCGGCGCCCGCCTTATCCCGGCAAAAATATGAAGTTGCGGACGTAGCGGCGCTTGTCGCCGCCGGGCTTCAAGGGCTCGATCTGGTGGGTGGCGACCGAGAAGCGGGCGAGCGGCTGAAGCACGCCGCCATCGAGGAAGTAGCCGGCATAACCCAGGCTTTCCAGAAGCCGGAAGACCTCGGCGAACTTGCCGCCGGTGTGGCTGTATTCGTTCTCCACCATGAGGGCGGGCTTGTCGCGCGCGAGCGTCTCGCGCGCCCCTTCCAGCACCGCCCATTCGTGCCCCTCCACATCGATCTTGATGAAGCCGATATCGGCGATGCCGAGGTCGTCGATGCGCCGGCAGGGAACGCGAAGCGTGATGCTGCGCCCGGGAAAGTGGCGATCCAGCGCCGCGCCGTTGTTGGTCCAGCCCTTGCGGCCGCGCGGCACCGCGAGCTCCGCCTCGCCGCTCTCGTCGGAAAGCGCGGTCGCCAGCACCGTGACGTTGCGGTCGGCGACGTGCCGGAGCGCGCGCAGCGGGTTCGGGTTGGGCTCGAAGGCGTAGACGTGGCGACAGGCGCGGGCCAGGAAATAGGTGTAAAGCCCGAGATTCGCGCCGACATCGAGGGCGACGCGCTGCGGGTCCGCCAGGGTCTCGATCAGGCGCAGCTCGGGATAGCGGTAGTGCGCATAGAAGAAGGCGCGGAAGCGGTAGAACGCCCGGAACGGGAGGTAGCGGTATTTCACGTCCTGGCGGATCTCGTTCCAGAGATCGCGCAAGGATTCGCGGGGCAGGCGCGGCGGCGCCGCGGCTTCGCCCGCCGACGCTTCGGGCATCATCGCAGGCCTTTCGATAGGCGCAGTCTTCCCATGGTTTTTCGGCCCCTCCGGCGGGGCAAAAATCTTTTGGCCCCGGCGATCTCCTATCGTACTCTCGCCGCCCATTCAAACACCACGAGCGGGTGGCGGGCGCTGGTCTTTGACAGCGCATCCGGGGACTGGAATCTTTCCCCCGGCGCCCGGCGCGGGCGAAGGCGGGGGACGCGCCCGGGCTTCGGGGTGCGGGCGCGAGGCGAAGGACGATGGTGCGCGGAAAGCTATTGATCGCCCAGGGAGGGGGGCCCACGGCGGTCATCAACCAGTCGCTGGTCGGCGCGGTGCTGGCCGCCGGCGAGCGCGACCCGACCTTGCGCATCTACGGCGCGCGCCACGGGGTGCGCGGCATCATCGACGAGGATTTCGTCGACCTCACCGACGAGGCCCCCGAGAACCTCGAGGCGGTGGCGGCCACCCCCGGCGCCGCGCTCGGCTCCACCCGCGACAAGCCGGACCTCGCCTATTGCCAGGAGATCTTCCGCGTCCTGAAGGCGCACGGGATCGGCACCTTCCTCTACATCGGCGGCAACGATTCCGCCGACACCGTGCGGATCGTGAGCGAGGAGGCGCGCAAGGAGGAATACGCGCTGCGCGCCGTGCACGTCCCCAAGACCATCGACAACGACCTGATGGCCAACGACCACGCGCCCGGATACCCGTCGGCCGCCCGGTTCGTCGCCTGCGCCTTCGCCGGGGTGGACCTGGACAACGCGGCCCTGCCCGGCGTCTATGTCGGGGTGGTGATGGGCCGCCACGCCGGGTTCCTGACCGCCGCGGCCACGGCGCTGCGCGGCGCCGATGAGGGTCCGCATCTCGTCTATCTCCCGGAGCGGACGTTCGACACCGACAGGTTCCTGGCCGAGGTGAAGGCCGTGCACGCGCGGCTCGGGCGCTGCGTGGTCGCGGTCTCCGAGGGCATCCACGACGAGACGGGGGCCGCGATCGCGACCAAGCTGGTCAAGCACGTCGAGCGCGACGCCCACGGCAACGTCCAGCTTTCCGGCACGGGCGCGCTTTCCGACGCGCTCACCGGCACCATCAAGGACCATCTCAAGATCAAGCGGGTGCGGGGCGACACCTTCGGCTATCTCCAGCGCTCGTTCCTGGGCTGCGTCTCCGACGTGGACCAGCGCGAGGCCCGCGAGGCCGGGCGGCGCGCCGTGCGCTTCGCCTTCGACGTCGAGCGCGACGGCTCGGTCGCGATCACCCGCACCGAGGTCAAGCCCTATACCGTCAGCTTCGGGCTCGAGCGCCTCGACGCCGTCGGCGGCAAGACCCGCGTCATGCCCGATTCCTTCATCGCCGAATCGGGATCGGACGTGACACCCGCCTTCCTCGACTACGTGCGCCCGCTTCTGGGCGCGGGATTGCCCGCCAAGGCGGCGCTGCGCGCGCCGGCGGTGGAAAAGCTGCTGGGAGGCGCGTCATGACCAAGGCGGAAACCGCGGCCAAGCGGGAGGCCAAAGGGGAGCCGGGCGCGCGCGACATGGCGAACGCGATCCGCGCGCTCGCCATGGACGCGGTGGAGAAGGCCAATTCCGGCCATCCCGGCATGCCCATGGGCATGGCGGACGTGGCGAGCGTCCTGGTGCGCCGCTTCCTCAAGTTCGACGCCGCCGCCCCCGATTGGCCGGACCGGGACCGGCTGGTGCTGTCGGCGGGCCACGGCTCGATGCTGCTCTATTCGCTGCTTTACCTCACCGGCTATCCCGGCTGGGGCATCGAGCAGCTCCAGAATTTCCGCCAGCTGGGAAGCTGGACGCCGGGCCACCCCGAATACAACCACGCGCCGGGGATCGAAACCACGACCGGGCCGTTGGGCCAGGGAATCTCCACCGCGGTCGGCATGGCGCTCGCCGAGCGGATGCTGGCCGCGCGCTTCCCCGAGCTGGTGGACCACCGCACCTATGTGATCGCGAGCGACGGCGATTTCATGGAAGGCGTGAGCCAGGAGGCGATCTCCCTGGCCGGGCATTTGCAGCTCTCGCGCCTCATCGTGCTCTACGACGACAACCACATCTCCATCGACGGGCCGACCGACCTCACCTATTCCGACGACGTGCTGGCGCGGTTCAAGGCCTGCCACTGGGCGGCCGAGGCGGTGGACGGCCACGACCCCGAGCAGGTGGCGGACGCGATCGCCCGCGCGCTCGAGCACGACCGGCCCTCGCTGATCGCCTGCCGGACCGTGATCGGCTTCGGGGCGCCGCACAAGCAGGGCACCGCCGCGACCCACGGCGCGCCGCTGGGCGCCGAGGAGGTGGCGGCGGCGCGCGAGCAGCTGGGCTGGCCGCATCCGCCGTTCGTGGTGCCGGAGCCCATCATGGCCGCGTGGCGGCGCGCCGGCAAACGGGGGAGCCCGGCGCGCGCCGCCTGGGAGGCCAAGCTCGCCGCCGCGCCCGCGACCGTCGTCGAGGAATGGGACAGAAGGCTCGCGGGCGAACTGCCGCCGGGGCTCGGCGACGCGATCGCGGCCCTCAAGGACCGGTTCGCGGAAGAGGCGCCGAAATGGGCGACCCGCAAGGCCTCCGGCGAGGTCCTCGAAACCCTGGTCGCGCAGGTGCCGGAGCTGGTCGGCGGCTCGGGGGATCTGACCGGCTCGAACCTCACCCAGGCCAAGGCGCAGCGCAACATCCGGCCCGGCGACTTTTCCGGCAGCTACGTCCATTTCGGGGTCCGCGAGCACGGCATGGCCGCGTGCATGAACGGCATCGCGCTCCACGGCGGGTTCATTCCCTACGGCGGCACCTTCCTCGTCTTCTCCGACTATTGCCGCCCGGCGATCCGGCTTTCCGCCCTGATGGGGCTGCGCGTGATCTACGTCATGACCCACGATTCGATCGGGCTCGGCGAGGACGGGCCGACCCATCAGCCGGTCGAGCATCTGGCGGCGCTGCGCGCCATGCCGAACATCTGGGTGCTGCGCCCGGCCGACGCGGTGGAAACCGCCGAGTGCTGGCAGCTCGCGCTGGAGCGCAACGGGCCTTCGATCCTGGCGCTGTCGCGCCAGTCGGTGCCGCCGCTGCGCGGCGCCGAGGTGGAGAACATGTGCCGGCGCGGCGGCTACGTGCTGCGCCACGCCTCGGCCAAGCCGCGCGCGACCCTGCTCGCCACCGGCTCCGAGGTGGGGCTGGCCTGCGGCGCGGCGCGGCGCCTCGAGGACGAAGGGATCGCGACGGCGGTCGTCTCGCTGCCGTGCCTCGAACTGTTCGAGGCCCAGGGCGCGAGCTATCAGGCGGAGATCCTGGACGCGGATTCGGTGAAGGTGGCGATCGAGGCGGGCGTGGGCTTCGGCTGGGACCGCTACGTCGGGCCGCACGGGGCGGTCATCGGCATGCGGACCTTCGGGGCCTCGGCGCCGGCCGGGGCGCTCTACGAGCATTTCGGGATCACGATCGACGCGGCGGTGGCCGCGGTCAAGGCCAGGATTTAACCGGGAACCGGCGAGACGAGGAGGGACGGATGGCGGCGCAGGTGGCGATCAACGGCTTCGGGCGGATCGGAAGGCTGGTGCTCCGCGCCATTTTCGAGCGCGGGGACCACGAGCTCAAGGTCGTGGCGATCAACGACCTCGGGCCGGTCGAGACCAACGCGCATCTCTTGCGCCACGATTCCGTGCACGGCCGGTTCCCCGGCAAGATCGAGATCCGCGCCGACGGCATCGACCTCGGCGGCGGCCCGGTCAAGGTGCTGGCCGAGCGCGATCCCGAGAAGCTTCCCTGGAAGGACATGGGAATCGACCTCGTGCTCGAATGCACCGGGCGCTTCACCAAGCGCCCCGACGCGGAGAAGCACCTGACCGCGGGCGCGAAAAGGGTGCTGGTCTCGGCGCCGGCCGAGGGCGCCGATTTGACGGTCGTGTTCGGCGTCAACAGCCAGCTGCTTTCCCCCAAGCATCGCGTCGTCTCGAACGCGTCGTGCACCACCAATTGCCTGGCGCCGGTCGCCCATGTGCTCCACGCCAGCGTCGGGATCGAGCGCGGCTACATGACGACCGTCCACGCCTATACCGGCGACCAGCAACTGGTGGACACGCTGCACCGGGACCTGCGCCGCGCGCGGGCCGCCGGCATCTCGATGATCCCGACCTCGACCGGGGCGGCGCGGGCGCTGGGCCTGGTGCTGCCGGAGCTCAAGGGCAAGCTCGACGGCTGCGCCATCCGCGTTCCCGTCGCCAACGTCTCGCTCATCGACCTGATATTCACGGCCGCGCGCGACACGACCGCCGACGACATCAACGCCGCGTTCATCGAGGCGGCCGGCAACGAGCTTTCCGGGATTCTCGCCACCACCTCGGAGCCGCTGGTGTCGCACGACTTCAACCACACGTCGGCCTCCGCGACCGTGGATCTCTCCGAGACCCAGGTCGTGGACACACGGCTCGGGCGCGTGCTCGCCTGGTACGACAACGAATGGGGCTTCGCGAACCGCATGGCCGACACCGCGGCCCAGATGGCGGCCCTTCCCGCCGCATGAAGAAGGCCTTCAAGACCCTCGACGACGTGGACGTCGCGGGCAAGCGCGTGCTGGTGCGCGTGGACCTGAACGTGCCCGTCAAGGGCGGCACGGTGACGGACACCACCCGCATCGAGCGCATCCTTCCCACCCTGCGCGAGCTGAAGGAGAAGGGCGCGCGGGTCGTCCTCATCTCCCATTTCGGGCGGCCGCGCGGCAAGATCGTGCGCGAGATGTCGCTGCGCCCGGTGCTGCGCCCGCTTCAGGTGCTGCTGGGCGGAGAGCCGGTCACCTTCGCCGACGACTGCATCGGGCCGCCCGCGGAGCAGGTCTCCAAGCGCCTCAAGGACGGGCAGGTCGCCCTGCTCGAGAACCTGCGCTATCACAGCGGCGAGGAGCGCAACGACCCGGTGTTCGCCCGCGCGCTCGCCGCCAACGGGCAGATCTACGTCGACGACGCCTTCGCCGCCGCGCACCGGGCCCACGCCTCGGTGGCGGCGATCACCCGGTTCCTCCCCTCCTATGCGGGACGGCTGATGGAGGTCGAGCTCGGCACCCTCGAGCGCATCCTGAAGTCCCCGGACCGGCCGCTTGCCGCGATCATCGGCGGGGCGAAGATCTCGACCAAGCTCGACCTTCTCGGCAACCTGACGGACAAGGTGGACGTGCTGGTGATCGGCGGCGCCATGGCCAACACGTTCTTCTACGCCAACGGGATCGAGGTCGGCGAATCGATGTGCGAATTCAAGATGGCGGACGACGCCCGGCGCATCGCGGCCGAGGCGCAGGCGCGCGACTGCGAGGTCGTGCTTCCCGTGGACGCCGTGGTCGCCGCGGAGATGAAGCCGAACGCGCCGACGATCACGGTGCCGGTCAACAAGGTCCCGAAGAAGGGCATGATCCTCGACATCGGCCCCGATTCGGTGCGGGCGATCGAGACGCGCCTCGCCTCGTGCCGGAGCCTGGTGTGGAACGGGCCGCTCGGGGCCTTCGAGACGCCCCCTTTCGACGCCGGCACGGTGGCGGTCGCGCAGGCGGTGGCCAAGCTGACGAAGGCGGGCAAGCTCATGAGCGTCGCGGGCGGCGGCGACACGGTGGCGGCGCTGGTGCGCGCCGGCGTGCGCGACCAGTTTTCCTATGTCTCGACGGCGGGCGGCGCTTTCCTGGAATGGCTGGAAGGCAAGGAGCTTCCCGGCGTCGCGGCACTCAAGGCCCGCGGGTGAGCGGGCGGCAAGGGAGAGCGGAATGGCGTTGATCTCGTTGCGCGAACTGCTGGACCACGCGGCCGAGCACGGCTACGGCGTGCCGGCCTTCAACATCAACAACATGGAGCAGCTTCAGGCGATCATGCGGGCGGCCCAGGCGACCCAATCGCCGGTCATCGTCCAGATCAGCCGGGGCGCCCGGGCCTACGCCGGCGACGCCTTCCTGCGGCACCTGGTGGACGCGGCGGTGGAGCTCTACCCCGACATCCCCTTGTGCGTGCACCAGGACCACGGCAACAGCATGGGAACCTGCGTCTCGGCCATGGCCAACGGCTACACCTCGGTGATGATGGACGGCTCCCTCGAGGCCGACGCCAAGACTCCGGCTTCCTACGACTACAACGTCGCCATCACCGCCAAGGTGGCGGAGGTCGCGCATCTGATCGGCGTGTCGGTGGAGGGCGAGCTGGGCTGCCTGGGCTCGCTCGAGACCGGCAAGGGCGACAAGGAGGACGGCCACGGCCACGAGGGCACGCTCACCCACGACATGCTCTTGACCGACCCGGCCCAGGCGGCGGACTTCGTCGCCCGGACCAAGGTGGACGCGCTGGCGGTGGCGATCGGGACTTCGCACGGCGCCTACAAGTTCTCGCGCAAGCCCACCGGCGACATCCTCGCCATGGACCGGGTCAAGGAGATCCACGCGCGGCTGCCCAACACGCATCTCGTCATGCACGGGTCGAGCTCGGTGCCCCAGGCGCTCCAGGACATCATCAACGAGTACGGCGGGGCCATGCCCCAGACCTACGGCGTGCCGGTCGAGGAGATCGTGACCGGCATCAAGCACGGGGTGCGCAAGATCAACATCGACACCGACTGCCGCATGGCGATCACCGGCCAGTACCGGAAGGTGGCGGCGCTCGAGAAAACCGAGTTCGATCCCCGCAAGTTCAACAAGCCGGCCTACGGCGAGATGGAGAAGCTGTGCAAGGACCGCTTCGAGCGGTTCGGCACGGCCGGCAACGCCGGCAAGATCAAGCCGACGCCGCTTCGCGAGATGGCGGCGCGCTACACGAAGGGCGCGCTCGACCCGGCCGTGCATTAGGAACCGCGGCCGGGACGGGGCGCCGCCGGGCGTGATATCCTGCCGCCCCGGTATATAGAAGTGAGGCCGGGAGACGAGAGCGAGGCCGGAACCCCATGAGCGCCGCGGTCAAGATCGCCCCTTCCATCCTTTCCGCCGACTTCGCCCGGCTGGGCGAGGAGGTGCGCGCCGTGGACCAGGCGGGCTGCGACTACGTCCACGTGGACGTGATGGACGGGCATTTCGTCCCCAACATCACGATCGGGCCGGCGGTGGTCAAGGCGATCCGCCCGCACACCAAGAAGACGCTCGACGTCCACCTCATGATCGAGCCGGTGGACCCGTTCATCGAATCCTTCGCCGCGGCCGGCAGCGACATCATCACGGTTCACGCCGAGGCGGGGCGGCACGTGGACCGCTCGCTCCAGCTCATCCGGTCGCTCGGCCGGAAGGCGGGCGTCTCGCTCAATCCCGGCACGCCGGAGAGCGCGATCGCCTATCTGCTCGACAAGGTGGACCTCGTGCTGGTGATGTCGGTGAACCCGGGCTTCGGCGGCCAGGCGTTCATCCCGTCGCAGCTCGGCAAGATCCGGCGCATCCGCGAGATGATCGGCGCGCGCGAAATCGACCTCGAGGTGGACGGCGGCATCACCAGGGACAACGCCAAGGACGTGATCGCCGCCGGCGCCAACGTGCTGGTCGCGGGCTCGGCCGTCTTCAACGGCGGCGACTACGCCGCCAACATCGCGGCGCTGCGCGGAAGCTGAGGGCCCCGGCGGATCTCGGCCATGAGCGATCCCACACACGCGCCGACCGCGGTCCCGACGCAAGGAAGCTCCGCCCGCGTCGTGACGCTGCGCCCGGCGCCGCCGCCCTCGCTGGTGCAGCGCCTGGGCCCGCGCAAGTCGCGGCCCGCGCGGCTCGTTCGCGACGTGAGTGCGCGCGAGGCGCTTTCCGCCAATCTCGCGCGCGCGGCCGACGACATCGCCTGGAACGGGGCCTGCACGCTCGCGGGCGACGACCCCGAGGCGGTGCACCAGCTCCGGGTGGCGCTGAGGCGCCTGCGCGCGGTTCTTTCTCTCTATCGGAAGCTCCTGCCGAAGCGCGCGCGCGCCGAGCTGCGCGATCTCGTGCGCGCGGTCAACGCGCCCTTGGGGCGCGCCCGCGACATGGACGTGTTCGCCGACGACGTGCTGGCGCCCGCCGTCCGGGCGATCGGCGCCGATCCCGGGCTGGAAGCGCTGGCCGAAGCGACCGCGCGCGAGCGCGCCCGGCGCCGGGAGGCCGCGCGCGACGCGGTCAGGTCCGAGGATTTCACGCGGCTCCTCAAATCGGTGGGCGCGCTCGCGCACGCGCATCCGCGCGGCGCCGGGGCGCGCGCGATTCTGGCCGCGCCGGCGCGGCGCCTCGCCCGCGAGGTGCTGCGGCGCCGGCACAAGCGGCTGCGCCGGACGGGCCGGCACCTGCGCCGCATGGGCCCGGCGGAGCGCCATGTGCTGCGCATCGCCGTCAAGAAGCAGCGCTACGCCGCCGAGCTTTTCGCCCCGTTGTTCGCGGGATCGGTCACGGCCCGCGTTTACGCCAAGGCGCTGGCGCGCGTGCAAGGCGCGCTCGGCGCGATCAACGACGCCGCCGTCGCCCCGGCGCAGCTCAAGGCCCTGGGCGCCGATCCGGGACCGGGCGCCTTGGCGCGCGGCGCCGAGCTCGTGCTCGGATTCCACGTCGAGCAAGCGGACGCGCGCGAGCGGCGGCTCCGCCGCGCCTGGAAAAGATTCCAATCGGCCAAGACCTTCTGGAAGAAGTGAGCGCGCCAAGGTCATCGCGACACGCGCGGGCGGCGCCGGCGGACTCCTCGGCGCGGCGCGGCGCGGACGATGCGGCACCGCGCCTCTTGCGCGGGACACGCGCCATCCTGTATGGGAATACGCCCGCGTTCCGGCGTCCGGCGACAGAGCGGCGCCGCGGGCGATCAACGGCGACAAGAAACGGCGCACCACGGACATGACGAACGAAGTGGAGGTCGGGCAGCAGTACCGGCAGGTCTCGCTGCCCCAGGATATTTGGGAAGTGGTCAAGGTCCTCGCCAACACGGGCGCCATCCCGCACGCGCGGCTGGTTCGGATCGGCAGCACCAAGGACACCAAGACGATCTCGTTCCCAGCGCTCCAGGACCGCAAGCTCTATCAGATCGTCTCCTGAACGGCGCGTGAACGCCGCCGGGCATTGTGCGGTTGAATCGCCGCGCCCGGCGCGTTCCAATGGCGGCCCGACACGACGGTCCGGTGCGCCGGATCAAGCCCGAGACACGGAGGTCACATGACACGGACGGTTTTCCGGGTCGCGCGCCGCCTGCCGCGGTTCGCGGCCTACATCGCGGCTGTGCTTCTCCTCGCAGCGCTGACCGCCTGCGAAAAGGCGCCGCCGAAGCTTCTCGTGTTCGACACGGTGCTGGTGGACCTGATGAGTTCCGGCACCGGGGAAACCTTCACGACGCCCGAGGACCGGGCGCTGGTGAAGGTGGTTTCGGAAACCCTGCGCAAGGAGATCGGCGCGAAAGGGGCCTACCGCCTTCTTGCGCCGGCGGGCGGGGCGAACCCCGAGGATTTCGACCTTACCTGCGCCGACTGCGTGCTCGACGCCGCCCGCGCCCAGGGCGCCGATTACATCCTGACCAGCGCCATCACCCGTTTCAGCAACGCGACGCTCTTTCTCAAGTTCGAGGTCGACGACGTCGCCGCCAACAAGCCGGTCACGATCGCCGTCACGCAGGTCAACGCGTTCATCGAGAAGCCGCTGCGCCAAGCGGCGCTCGAGGCGGCGAAGAAGATCCCCGCCCCCGGCGAGGCCGCGGGCGGCGCGGACCAAGCCGCTTCAAAGGAATAAAGGAAACGCCCGGCCGGGGCACCGCCGCTTCGGGCGGGCGCCGCCGGCACGGGCGTCGCTAGGGAGTCTCCGGGGACTTTGGCGCTTCGCGCGACTAGTTCGCCGATTCGCCGAGGCCCGCGGCCTTCTTGTCGAGCGCGTCGGCGAGCGCATCCACGCCGCCGGTCTTCAGCACCTGCGCGTAATCGGCGGTCTTGACCGCGAGCTCGCTGATGCCGCCGTTGGCGTAAACGTCGGCGACCTTCCATCCGCCCTCGGAATTCCGGAGCAGATAGTCGATCTCCACCTTGTCGCCATCGCCTTTGACGATCGCGGTCTTGACCAGGGCCATGCCGGGCGATTTCTCCTCGCTGCCCAGCACGTCGAATTTCTCGCCGCCGTAGCCGTCGAAACGCGACGCCATGGTGGCGACGGTCATGCGGGCGAACGCTTCGACGAAATGCTTGCGCTGATCGTCGCTGGCCTTGGCCCAATAGCGCCCGGCCGTGATCTTAGCCATGAAGGGAAGGTCGAAGGCTTTCTCGACCAGCGGAGCGAGGCGCTGGATGCGGCCGTCGAAGCCCAGGGTCTTGGCCTCTTTCATGACGGTCAGCAGCACGGCATAGGACTGCTCCACCACCTGCTGGGGCGCGGGCTGATTGGCCATGGCGGAAACGGTGGAAAAGGCCGTGAACGTGCCGATCAAAAAAGCGGCGCAAGCGAATCTCAGGCGATGGAACGCCATTTGTATTTTTCCTCTCCTGTGGGGAAGTATTATTAGGAAGTCCATAACATCTGGGCCGAGTACCCGGCCATTGCAACCCGCGGCGGCCGAAAAGGGTGCGACACCATGCCGCAGCCGCCGCCGGCAGGCATGGCAATGAAGCCGATTTTACGCTAAGTTAATCAATATCTTAACGAAGCGGAACCGGGGCCCGCCATGCCCTACCGAACCAACGCCGCGCTTCCGCCCGCGGTGCGCAAGCATCTGCCGCCGGCGGCCCAGAGCATCTACCGCGAAGCCTTCAACCACGCCTTCAAGACCTACCAGGGCGACCCGCGCCAGGAGGAGATCGCCCACCGCACCGCCTGGGCGGCGGTCAAGCGGCAGTACCGCAAGGCGGGCGACATGTGGGTGAAGGAATGAACGATCTCACGCCCCCAAAGGAGCCGGGGCACGATGCCAAGTTCATTTGCTCGCGGCCGCTCGCAGATCCGGCCCGTCAATGCAGAACCGTCTCATGGGCACATACCGTCCGGGGTCGATCGTCACCGGCGGCTGCGATTCGCCCGCCTCAGCGCCGCGCCGGGGCCTGCGTTTTCCGCGCCCCCGGGCGGATCCGCCGGCGCTTTGACAAGTAACGCCGCTTCCCTGTATGCCCTTCGGCGTTATGGCGCTTGAACAGGGCTGGTCACAAGGTCGGTTCTCCGCGCAATTGGCGAGGAATTGGGCCGATTGTGCCGCCTATGGTGCGATCCTGGCACTGGGCGCGCTGCTGCTCTGGTCCTCCGAAAGCCACCCGGCGCTGATGCCGGTCTGGGCGCCTTGGGATTTCTCTCCAGCCGTATATCTGACAACCGCGCTCGCGCTCCTTTGGTTCTTCCGCGGCCTGGCCCTCGCACCCCCGGAGGCGCGGCCGCCCGTCTGGCGCCGCGTCGCCTTCCTCCTGGGCGTCGTCGTGACCTATGCGGTGCTGCAGACCCGCTTCGAATACTGGTCGCAGCATATGTTTTTCTTGAACCGCATCCAGCATGTCGCGATGCACCACCTGGGACCGTTCCTGATCGCTCTCGGCTGCGCCGGAGGAACAATCAAGCACGGTATGCCGAGCCAGGCGCAGAGTGTGGCGGGGAGCCGCTCCGTCGCCGTGACGCTTCGCATTCTCCAGCAGCCTTTGCTGGCGGCATTCCTGTTCGTCGGGCTCTTCTATTTCTGGCTCATTCCCGGGATCCATTTCTATGCAATGGTCGACGATCGCCTCTATGCGCTGATGAACTGGAGCATGGTCCTGGATGGACTCCTGTTCTGGGCTCTGGTGCTGGACCCGCGGCCCAAGCCGCCGGCGCGGGCCTCCTTCGGCACCCGCGTGGCCCTCGCCCTGGGCGTCATGTTCCCGCAAATCGTGCTCGGCGCAGCGATCACGTTCTCGCAACGCGACCTCTATTCCTACTATGATCTGTGCGGCCGGCTCTTCCCCTCCATAAGCGCCCTCAACGATCAGCATATCGGCGGTCTCGTGATCTGGATCCCGCCTGCGATGATGAGTGTGATCGGCACGCTGCTGGTGCTGAATGCGTTGAGGCTTCACGAAGACTCGATCACGGAAACCGACGATGACGCCTCTGCGCTCACGACGCTCGCAAGCCGTTGGACCGGGCGCTAGGCCCGCCCTTGGCGCGATGCGGTTCCTGTACGCCCTTGTCGCCGCGCTTGCGGCCGTCACCACGGCACGGGCCGCGGAGCCCGGGCTCACGATCAGCGATCCGTGGATAAGGCTGGTGATGCCGTCGCGTCCTGCGGCCGGCTATTTCACCTTGTCGAATGACACCGGCAAGGCGCTTGCGCTGGTCGGGGCCGCGTCGCCAGATTGCGGCAGCCTCATGTTGCATCGCAGCCTTCACCAGGCAGGCCAGGAACGGATGGTCATGGTGAAGAGCGTCCCTGTTCCCGCGCACGGCAGCGTGAAATTCGCGCCCGGCGGATACCACCTCATGTGTATGTCGCCCTCACGGGAGGTCACGCCCGGGCATTCGGTCGCCGTCACGCTGCGCTTTGAGGACGGCGCCACGCTCACGGCGGACTTTCCGGTGCGCGGCGCGACCGGCAGGTGACGCGCGACTCACACCAACCGCAGCAGCCGTGCGAACAACCCGGGCGGGTTCGCTTTCTCGACGAGGCGCCGGAGATCGGCCGCCGTACCGGCCAGATCGGGCTTCGCGGAGGCGAGCGAGGCAACGAGGAGGCGGATCGCGCCCGAGCCGTCGAAGACATAGATTGCGGAGCCGTGGGTCACCTCGTAAGGGTGGTTCTTGCTCTCCGGGGTCACCGAATATGCGACGCGATAGCGCCGCGCCAGCGCCGCGAGCTCGTCCGGCGTACCGCGGAGTCCCTCGATCTGCGGCGCGAAATGCTTGACATAGGCGGCGAGCACAGGCGGCGTGTCGCGATTCGGGTCGACCGTCACGAACAGCACGCGAACATGCTTTGCGTCGGGCCCGAGCCGCGTCAGAATATTGGCAACGTTCGAGAGCGTGGTCGGGCACACATCCGGGCAGAAGGTATAGCCGAAGTAGACCATCACGATCCGCCCGCGGTAATCGGCGGCGGTGACCCGCTTGCCATCCGACGCCCGGGTCATGGTGAACCCGAGCGGCGGGAAACTGCCCGACACGTCGATCGAATGCCACTTGGCGCCGCTATTGCAGCCGCCGAGCAAGACAAGGACGAGCCCCACGACGATAAGGCCAGCAACGCGCCGCGGCATCACCCGGACCACGAGCGGCCTCGCCGAGACAGCTTCCTCATAGCTGCGCCAGGATATGATGGACTTCGGCATAGTGGATCAGAATCGCCAGGGCCACGGCCGTGAGGAACACCAACGCCGCAACGCTCGCAAGCGTTGCGGCGAGCGTGCGGTTCCCTTGCCGCGATACGGGCGCGGCTCGCCGCACGGGACGGTCCGCGGTCGCGCTCGCCGTCGCCACCGTCCGCTTCTCGTCTCGCGGGAGGGCCGCCGTCGCCGTTCCGCTCCGCATAGTGCCGTCGCCGGGCATGGCGCGCCATTAACGCGCTCCATGGCGCCAAAGTCAAACAAGCCGGTCGAAATCGCGATGTCGGCGCACGGGCCGAATCCGGGTGCGGCCGAGGGACGGAAATATCCCCGCGCGGCGCGCAAGGAATGCGATCAACACCGATCTCTATTTCGGGACCGTCCATCTCGCGGTGGGGGAGAAATGAGTGGGCCCCATCATGCGGGCGGCGAGGACCGGTGAGCTAAGGGGGACGAAGCAATGCGAAAAGAAGCCGGGGCGGGCGACGAGACGGCGAGGCGGGGGCGCGCGTCGCTCGAGCCGCCGGTCCTGTTCGCGGCCATCGCGGTCCTTCTGGTTCTTTCCGGCATCGCGCCCTACGACCGGCTGACCTGGGCCCTCGAGGTGTCGTGGGTCGCCGTCGGCTTGCCGGTGCTGATCGCAACCTATCGGCGTTTCCCGCTGACGCCGCTACTCTATCGCCTGCTTTTCCTCCACGCCGTCATCCTGATCGTGGGCGGCTATTACACCTATGCCCGCGTACCCGTCGGCCTGTGGGCCGCCGATTTCTTCCATCTGTCGCGCAACGATTACGACCGGTTCGGCCATTTCGCCCAGGGCTTCGCGCCGGCCCTCCTGGTGCGCGAGATCCTGGTCCGGCGATCACCGCTCGCGGGCAGCCGATGGTTGCCCGTCCTCGTGGTGTCGGTGTGCCTCGCGTTCAGCGCGTTCTTCGAGCTGATCGAATGGTGGGCCGCCCTCGTCTACGGCGGCGCCGCCACCGCCTATCTCGCCACCCAAGGGGACGTCTGGGACACCCAGTGGGACATGCTCTGGGCGCTCATCGGCGCGCTCGCCGGGCTCGCGACCTTGAGCCGGCTGCACGACCGGCAGCTGGCGCGGCTGGGCCGGTGACCCGCCCCTCGCCGCTTCCACGGAAGCCGCCCGCCGGCCCCGGGAACCGGCGCGCCCGCCTCGGGAACGCGACCGCCCCGGACCCCCTGTTCCGGGCCGCGCCCCCGCGGGGGGAGCGGAGCGGGCGGCAAGCACGAAGAGCGAACCCGTTAAAAAAATTCACGGACGCGCGAGGGCGCGCAAAAGAGGGGAAGCGCGTTGATTCGACGGCGCTTTTCGCCGAAGCGCGGGGCCGCCGGCAATTCGAAATGTCACCAATTTTTGACAGGACTGTAACAACCGGGCGCTAGGGTGCCGTTGCGAACGGATGCGCAGGCGACCGTCTCGCGCAAGTCATTCCGCCACAGGGATCCATGAAAAAGGGAGCGATCATGCTCAGGGGTTTCACTCTTGCCGCCTTTCTATGCGCGGCGTTGTTCGCGGGAGCGAATTCGGCGCAGGCCGGCAATATTTCCGGCGCCGGCGCCACGTTCCCGTATCCGATCTACGCGAAATGGGCGGACGCCTATAAGACGAAGTCCGGCATCGCGCTCAACTACCAGTCCATCGGCTCGGGCGGCGGCATCAAGCAGATCAAGGCCAAGACCGTGGATTTCGGCGCCTCCGACATGCCGCTGAAGCCCGAGGATCTGGACAAGGCCGGGTTGCTGCAGTTTCCGATGGTGATGGGCGGCGTCGTGCCGGTCGTCAACCTGAAGGGCGTCAAGGCCGACGACATGAAGCTGACTCCCGGCGTGCTCGCCGACATTTATCTCGGTAAGATCACCAAGTGGAACGATCCGGCCATCGCCAAGCTCAATCCGGGCCTTTCGCTGCCCGGTTCGGCCATCAACGTCGTGCACCGCTCCGACGGGTCGGGGACGACCTTCATCTTCACCCACTACCTGTCCCAGGTCAGCCCCGACTGGAAGAGCCAGGTCGGCGAGAACACCTCCGTCGAATGGCCGGTCGGCGTCGGCGGCAAGGGCAACGAAGGCGTGGCCGCCTACACCAAGCAGCTCAACGGCTCGATCGGCTACGTCGAATACGCCTACGCGCTGCAGAACAAGCTCGCCAACACGCTGCTCCAGAACGGTGCCGGAACCTTCGTGGCGCCGAATTCCGAGAGCTTCCAGGCGGCGGCGGCGAACGCGGACTGGAACCATGCGCCGGGCCTGTACCTGCTGCTGACCAACCAGCCGGGCAAGGACAGCTGGCCGATCACGGGCGCCACCTTCATCCTCATGTACAAGAACCAGGACAAGCCGGACACGGCCCGCGAGGTGTTGAAGTTCTTCAACTGGGCCTACGTCAACGGCGGCGACATGGCGGCGAAGCTCGATTACGTGCCCATGCCCAAGAACGTCGTCGAACTGGTCCGCGGCATTTGGGAGAAGAACATAAAGGGCCCCGACGGGACCCCGGTCTTCGATCCCTCGATGGCCATGGGCAGCAACAAATAGCCGGCCTTCACCGAAGACAAGCGAAGGCGGGATGGGCCCGGGGCGACCCGGGTCCATCCCCGTCATTTGGGGATCCGCCATGACGGCGCTGGACACCACGGGCCTCGCCCCGCCGCGGGGCTTTCGCGCGCAGGAAGCCGCGGACCAGGCGTTCCGCGGCGTGACGTTCTTCGCCGCGGCGATCGTGTTGCTGACGCTCGTCGGAATCCTGGCCGCCCTGGCCTGGGGCAGCGTTCCCGCCTTCCGCGCCTTCCACTTCACCTTTTTCATCCGCCAAGTCTGGAATCCGGTCACGGTCCAGTTCGGGGCGCTGGCGCCGATCTACGGCACCCTCGTCACCTCCGCGATCGCGCTTCTGCTGGGGGTGCCGGTCAGCTTCGGGATCGCGATTTTCCTCACCGAGCTCGCCCCCGAATGGATGCGCCGGCCGATCGGCACGGCGATCGAGCTCCTGGCGGCGATCCCCAGCATCATCTACGGGATGTGGGGGCTGTTCGTTTTCGCCCCGTATTTCGCCAACCATTTAGAGCCCTGGATGACCGCGCATCTCGGGGGCATCCCCTTCGTGGGCGCGCTGTTCCGGGGGCCGCCGCTCGGGATCGGCATGCTCACCGCGGGCGTCATCCTGGCGGTCATGATCGTGCCGTTCATTTCGGCTATCATGCGCGACGTGTTCCTGACGGTGCCGGCGGTGATGCGCGAATCCGCTTTCAGCATCGGCGCCACGACCTCGGAGGTTGTGTGGAACATCGTCCTGCCCTATACCCGCACCAGCGTCATCGGCGCCGTCATGCTGGGCCTGGGGCGCGCACTCGGGGAGACCATGGCGGTCACCTTCGTCATCGGCAACGCCCACAAGATCCATGCCTCGCTGTTCATGCCGGGCGCCACGATCTCGTCCACCATCGCCAACGAATTCACCGAGGCGGTCGGGGACGTCTATTATTCGTCCCTGATCGCGCTCGGGCTCACGCTCTTCATCGTCACGGTCGTGGTGCTGGGGCTGGCCAAGCTGATGCTGCGGCGCCTCGACTACCGGCTGAGATGAGGGCGCGCCGATGACCCGCTATCGCCGCAGGCAGTTCGCCAACGCCCTCACGCTCGGCGCTTCCGTCGTCGTCACGGCTCTCGGGATCGTCATCCTGCTGTCGATTCTCACCACTTTGGTCACCTATGGCATCTCCGCGCTGACGCCCGCCCTTTTCACCGAGATGACGCCGCCCCCGGGAAGCGCCGGGGGGCTGTTGAACGCCATCGTCGGAAGCCTGCTCATCACCGGCATCGCCATCGCGATCGGTGCGCCGGTGGGCATCCTCGCCGGCACCTTCCTCGCCGAATACGGAAGCGGCTCGCGCTTCACCGACATCACCCGTTTCGTCAGCGACATCCTGTTGAGCGCGCCGTCGATCCTGATCGGCCTTTTCGTGTTCGAGGTCGCGGTCGTCACGGTCGGCCATTTCTCGGCCTGGGCGGGGGCGCTGGCGCTCGCCATCATCGCGGTTCCCGTGGTGCTGCGCACCACCGAGGACATGCTGCGCCTGGTTCCCAACGACTTGCGCGAGGCGGCCGCGGCCCTGGGCGCCCCGCGATGGAAGGTCGTGGTCATGATCTGCTTCCGCGCGGTGCGCGCCGGGATCGTCACCGGGGTCCTGCTCGCGTTCGCGCGCATCAGCGGCGAGACCGCGCCGCTTCTGTTCACGGCGCTCAACAACCAATTCTGGAGCACCAACCTGAACGCGCCGATGGCGAATCTTCCGGTCGTGATCTTCCAGTTCGCGATGAGCCCCTACGACGACTGGCGGCGCCTCGCCTGGGCGGGGGCGCTGCTGACCACCGCCGCGATCCTGGGCCTCAGCATCCTCGCCCGGGCCCTGCTTTCGACACCCAAGGACACGCGCTCATGACACAGGAATTGTTCGAAACCGCCGGATTTCTCGCCGGCATGGCCAATCTGGTGCGAAGCCGCGACGCCGCCGGACCGGCGGGCGCGGCCCGGGCGGCAGCCCCGGCGGCGGGCGTCCCCGCGGGCGAGAACCAGGAGGCCGAGCCGCTCGTCCCGAAGCTGCAGATCCGCAACCTGAATTTCTATTACGGCAACACCCTGGCCCTGAAGTCCATCAACATGACGTTCCACGACCGGCGCGTCACCGCCATCATCGGGCCGTCGGGCTGCGGGAAGTCCACGCTGCTGCGCACCATCAACCGGATCTACGAGCTCTATCCCGACCAGCGGGCGGAAGGCGAGATCCTGATGGACGGCCGCAACATCCTGGCGCGCGACGTGAACCTGAACCATCTGCGCTCGCGCGTCGGCATGGTGTTCCAGAAGCCGACCCCGTTTCCGATGACGATCTTCGACAACGTCGCCTTCGGCATCCAGCTCTACCGCAAGATGCGGACGGCCGAGCTGAACGAGACGGTCGAGGCGGCGCTCACCAAGGCGGCGCTTTGGGACGAGGTGAAGGACAAGCTGCGCTCGAGCGGATTCAGCCTCTCCGGCGGCCAGCAGCAGCGGCTGTGCATCGCCCGCGCGATCGCGCTCAACCCCGACGTCCTGCTGCTCGACGAGCCGGCCTCGGCGCTCGACCCCGGCTCGACCGAGAAGATCGAGCAGCTGATCGACGAGCTTCAGGCCGACTACACGATCGCGATCGTGACCCACAATCTCCAGCAGGCGGCGCGGGTCTCCGACTTCACGGCCCTCATGCATCTGGGCGAGCTGGTCGAATTCGACGACACGACGACCATGTTCACGAGCCCCAAGGAAAAGCGCACCGAGGACTACATCACGGGCAAGTACGGCTAGGCGGCGCGCGGGGCGTGCCACGGTCACGGCACGGACACGGCCGCCGGGTTTGCGGCCGGGGTACCATCTGCGCAGCGCGTCTCGGGGCGCGGCCGTTGCCGCAGGGCCGCCGCGGGACAAGCCCGGAGAAAGCCGCACATGGCCGACGTCTATTTCGTCACCAACCGCAACCCGATCCCCGGCAACGCGCACCCGACCGGCTTCGGCCCGAATTTCAACACCGTCGGCGGGCCCTACCTTCGCGTCGGCGTGGCCCGGCTCGCCGACCCGCCCCAGAACGACTGGGCGCCGGGCGACCTCGCGATCGAGAAGCTGGAGGTCTATCCCGACATGACGCCGGTTCCCGGCGAGCCGGCCAAGACCCGCTACGGCAGCCAGGACATGATCGAGGCGATCGAAAAGACCGCGTTCGATCCCCAGACGCCCCACGATATCCTGCTGTTCATCCACGGATTCGACACGAAATTCGAGGAGGCGCTTCAACTTCCCGCGCAGATGGTCGCCAACATCGACCGCGCGCGGCGCCTGTTGCAGAAGAATCCGCCCCCGGGCGCGCCGCTGCCGGCGGCCTCGCGCCCGCTGATCCCGGTGGTGTTCACCTGGCCCTCGGACGGCCAGACGATCCCGGAAGTGTCGTATTGGAACGACCGCACCGACGCCGAGGCCTCGAAACAGGCGCTCGCCCGCATCTTCCTGAAGCTGCGCGACTATCTGAACCAGCAACTGGCCAAGCGGCTCCGGTCCGCGGGCTACGACGGCACGCCGCGCTCGTTCCGCACCGCCTTGAAGGCGGGCGAGCTGGAATGCGGGGTCAAGATCCATCTGGCGGCGCAGAGCATGGGCAATTTCGTGCTGCGCCACGGGTTGCAGGCGTTCCGCGGCGAGCCGACGGTCGTCGGCCATCCTTTGCCGCGCATGTTCGACCAGATCTTCCTCACCGGCGCCGACGACGACGACGAGGCCTTCGACAAGCCCGACATGCTGCGCCCGCTTCCCGATCTCGCCAGCCAAGTGACGGTCTATTGCAACCCCGGCGACAAGGCACTGTTCACCAGCATGACGACGAAGACCTTGGGAAAGCGGCTCGGCCAGAACGGCCCCAAGGAGGTGATCAACGTCGCCAACCTGGCGGCGGTCAACATCGAGGACGTGCTGGCGGCCAGCGGCGGCGACTTCACCGGCCATTTCTATTACCGGCTCAACCACGAGGTGCACGCCGACATGCTGTATCTCATGGCCGGCACGCCGCCGCCCCAGGCGCCCGGCCGCAAGCCGGTCGAGAACAACCGCTACCGCCTGAAATACGTGTTCGAGCCGCCCAAGGCGCCGGCGCACGCCGATCCCGGATTCCATCCGGGAAGCGTGTGAGGCGGGATTGCGGGAAGACGGGGGAAAGACGCGAGAAAACGCGCAAAAGGCGCGAGGGGACGTGGAACGACGCGGGATTGGTAGCGGAGGAGGGACTCGAACCCCCGACACGCGGATTATGATTCCGCTGCTCTAACCAGCTGAGCTACTCCGCCCCAAGACGCCGCGGCCGGCCTGCTGCCGGACCCCGCCAATATGGCGGCGGCGCCTCGACTGTCAAGCCGCGCGCCCGGCTGCGCCGCCTATTGCGGCGGCGGCAGGGCCGTGCCCTTGTCCGAGCCCGTCTTGCCCTTCCCCGCGTCGCCCTGGGGAGCGGGGCTGCCCTTGGCCGGCGCGTTGCCGGCGGGCGGGCCGCTCTCGCGCTTGGCCGCCTCGGCGCGGCGCATCTCGCGCAGCTTTTGCATGCACTCCTCGTGCTTGCCGCCCTTGGCCGTGCAGTCCTTCATGAACTGGCGGTTGCCCTCCTCCCATTTCCGGACCATCTCGTTGTAGCGCTGCTGGCACTGCTCGTCGGTCAGGCCGTCAGCTTTGCAACGCTCGTGGAAGTTCTCCATCGCTTCGGCGCGCTTGCGCTCGATCCATCGCGCGCAAGCCTCATCGCCCTCGACGCCGTTCTCCTTGCAGATCGCGCGGCGTTGCGCGGCCTGCTCCTTGATGCGCGCCTCCATCCACTGGCGGCAGTTCTCCTCGCCGGAGATGCCCTCGTTCTTGCAGATCGCCAGCACCGACTCCTTGCGCTGGTTGTAGCGCTTCTGGCAGTCGGCCTCTTCGAGCCCGTGCGCCTTGCAGATTTCCATGAAGTGGGGGAACCACTCCTGCGAGGCCTGGGGCTGCGCGGGCGCGGCCTGCTTGGGCGCATCGGCGGCGAAGGCGGGGCCTGCGAGCAGGAGAGCGCCGACGAGGCCCGCGGCAAAAAGTCTGTTCATCGAATAAACCTCCTCAAGTGGGACGGCTGGGCGGCCGCCGGCCCGGTCTGTCGCGATTTGGGGTGAATGCCCGCGTCTGCGGGCCGTTCGAATTTCCTCAGGCCCCGGCGGGCACACCGTCGCGCACGATGATGCCGCCGCCGAGCACGCGGTCGCCGTCATAGAAAACGCAGGCCTGGCCGGGGGCGATCGCGCCCTGCGGCTCGTGGAGGACGGCCTCGGCCGTATCCCGCCCGCGCCGGACCAGAGTAGCGCCCGCGGGGGGCTGCGTCGAGCGCAGCTTGACCATGACCGGGGCCCCCTCCCCGCCTGCCGCGTCCCCGGCCAGCCAGTTGAGCTCGCGAACCCGCACTTTCGTGCCGCCGAGCGCCGATCTCGGGCCCACCACGACCCGGGCGGTCTCCGGCTCGAGGCGGAGGACGTAAAGGGGCTCGGGCTCGCCCCCCAGGCCCAGGCCGCGGCGCTGGCCGACGGTGAAATGGATCAGGCCCTCGTGGCGGCCCAGCACGCGGCCGTCGAGATGGACGATCTCGCCGGGCCGCGAGGCCCCGGGCCGCAGCCTTTCCACGACCCGGGCGTAGTCGCCCCCGGGCACGAAGCAGATGTCCTGGGAATCCGGCTTTTCGGCGACCGGGAGCGCGAACCGGGCGGCATGCGCGCGGACCTCCGCCTTGGTCATGGCGCCGAGCGGAAAGCGCAGGAAATCCAGCTGGTCGCGGGTGGTGGCGAACAGGAAATAGCTTTGGTCGCGCGCGGCGTCCCGCGCCTGGCGCAGCTCCGGGCCGCCGGCCCCGGCCTCGCGCCGGGCGTAATGGCCGGTCGCCAGGGCGTCGGCGCCGAGATCGCGCGCGGTCGCGAGCAGGTCGCGGAACTTGACGCGCTGGTTGCAGCGCACGCAAGGGACGGGCGTGGCGCCGGCGAGATAGGTGTCGGCGAAATCGTCCACCACCTCGCGAGCGAAGCGGGATTCGTAGTCGAGCACGTAATGGGGGATGGCAAGCACATCGGCGACGCGCCTCGCGTCGTGGATGTCGGCCCCGGCGCAGCACGCGCCGGGGCGCGCGAGGGCCGCGCCGTGGTCATAGAGCTGCAGCGTGATGCCGACCACGTCGAAGCCCGCCTCCTTGAGGAGGGCGGCCACCACCGAGCTGTCCACCCCGCCCGACATGGCGACGACCACGCGGGTCTCGCGCGGGCTCTTGGCGATGCCGAGAGAATTGAGGGGCTCCACGGCGGCGGACTATAGGCGCGTCGGGGCGGGGTTTAAAGCGGCCCGGGGGCTCAGTCCCGCTCGTCGATCCAGGCCATCTGGATGGCCTCGAGGATCTTCTCCGACGAGGAGGCGGGGTCGTCGGCGAAACCGGGCAGTTCCGTTACCCAGCGGTGGAGGTCGGTGAAGCGCAGGTTCACGTTGTCGGCCTCGGGGTGGGCCTCCTCCAGGGCGATCGCGATTTCCCGTACGTCGTTCCAGCGCAAGGCCATGGCCACCTCCGGCTTCGCGAGCCTACTTGTCCACCATCATGTTGCGGGTGGCGGCGGGGAGCTTGACGGTCAGGCCGTCGAGCTCGTCGGTCATGATGATCTGGCAGCCGAGCCGCGAGGTCTCGGTCAGGCCCCAGGCCAGATCGAGCATGTCTTCCTCGTCGTCGCTCGGCTCCTTGAGGCGCTCGAGGTCCTCCGGATCGACGATGACGTGGCAGGTGGAGCAGGCGAGCGAGCCCTCGCAGGCGCCCTCCAGGTCGATGTCGTTGCGGTGCGCGATCTCGAGCACGGAGAGGCCCACGGGCGCGTCCACTTCCTTGCGCGTCCCGTCGGGCAGGATGAAGGTCATCTTCGGCATGCGTCGTTCGTCCTCGTTTCTTCTTGTTCTTTGCCGGCCTAGCGGGCGGCGCGGTCCTTCGTCTCTTCCTGCGGCGCCTCCTGCGGCGCGTCGAAATCGGCGAGCTTGTGGCCGGCGAGCGCCTTGCGGATGCCGCGGTCCATGCGCCGCTCGGCGAACGGCAGCGTCGCCTGCTCCAGGGCCTCGACCGCCGTCTCGATGGCCGCGCGGTCCTCGCCCTTCATCACCGCCTCGACATGACCGAGCGCGGCGGAGATCGCCTCGCGCTCGCCCCGCTCCAGAAGGTCGCCGTCGGCCTTGAGCGCCGCGGCCACCGCGTTCGCCGCGCGCCGGGCATCGACCCGGGATTCGATGAGCAGTCGGCGCAGCATGTCGTCCTGGGCGTGCTCCAGGCTGTCGCGGAGCATGCGGGCCATGTCGTCTTCGCTCAAGCCGTAAGACGGCTTTACTTCGACGCGCTGGGCGACACCGGTCGTCTTCTCCTCGGCCGAGACGGTGAGCAACCCGTCGGCGTCGATCGCGAAGGTGACGCGGATGCGGGCCGCGCCCGCCGCCATCGGCGGGATGCCCTGAAGCTCGAAGCGCGCCAGCGAGCGGTTCTCGTCGGCGAGCTCGCGCTCGCCCTGGACCACATGGATCATCATCGCCGACTGGCCGTCCTGGTAGGTGGTGAACTCCTGGGCCTTGGCGACCGGGATCGGCGTGTTGCGCGGGATGATCTTCTCCACGATCCCGCCCATGGTCTCGATGCCGAGGCTGAGCGGGATGACGTCCAGAAGCAGGGTGTCGGAGCCCACCGTCAGCGCCTCGGCCTGCAGCGCCGCGCCCAGCGCCACCACCTCGTCGGGATCGATGTCGGCGAGCGGCTCCTGGCCGAACAGCTCCGCGACCTTGCGGCGCACCAGCGGCACGCGGGTCGAGCCGCCGACCAGCACCACGCCCTTGACCTCGGACGGGGCGATGCGCGCGTCTTCCAGCACGCCGCGGCAGATGGTTGCGGTGCGCTCGACGAAGGGGCCGATGAGGGCGTCCAGCGCCGCGCGGCCGAGCTTGTGGCGGGTGGCGTGGCCGCCTGCCTCGATGAACCATTCGCCCGCCTCGTGCTGGGTGGACAGGCACTCCTTGGCGAGCCGCGCGGTGCCCAGGGCGGACGCGACCTCGGCGGGCGACAGCGTCTGCTCCCCCAAATCGGCCGCGCGCTCGGCCAGGAAATGCTCCGCGACCGCATGGTCGAAATCGTCGCCGCCCAGCGCCGAATCGCCGCCCGTGGCAAGCACCTGGAACACGCCCTTTTCGAGCCGGAGCAGCGAGACGTCGAAGGTGCCGCCGCCGAGATCGAATACGGCGTAGAGCCCCTCGGCGCCGCGGTCGAGCCCGTAGGCGAGCGCGGCGGCGGTCGGCTCGCTCACCAGGCGCAGGACCTCGAGCCCGGCCAGGCGCGCCGCGTCCTTGGTGGCGGAGCGCGCGGCGTCGTCGAAATAGGCGGGCACGGTGACGACGGCGCGCGAAACCTCGTGGCCGAGCGCCGTTTCGGCCTGGCGCTTCAGCGTCTTCAGGATCTCGGCCGAGATCTCGACCGGGGTCAGGCGCCGGCCCGTGACCTTGAGCCGCACCATCGCGGATTCGCCGGGCTCGGCCGGGGCCACCTCGAACGGGAGGACGCCGGCCAGCTTCTTCACGTCGCCGACGCCGCGGCCCATCAACCGCTTGACCGAGGACACGACGCGCTCGGGATTGTCGAGGCGCTCGCGGCGCGCCTCCTCGCCCACCAGCACCGTGCCGTCGGGGAGATAGGCGACCACCGAGGGAAGGAGCGCGCCGCCGTCGGCGTCACGGATCACCTCCGGCTTGCCGCCGGCCGAGATCGCGACCACCGAATTGGTGGTGCCGAGATCGATGCCGACGGCGAGGCGCTCGTCGCCCTCGTGCGGAACCGGGCTCTGACCGGGCTCGTGAAGCTGGATCAGCATGGGCTGGCCTCGCGCAGCCGCGCCGCCCGCGCCCGGGCCTCCTCGCCCAGCTTGACCAGATACTTCAGCCGGGTGGTGAGGCGCGTGGCCTCGGCAAGATCGTCGGCCGCGAACGCGGCCGCGAGATGCGCGATGCAGTCACGGGCGTCGGATTCGGCCGCGGCCCCGATGCTCCGGACCTCGTCCGGCGTCTCCGCCGAGGACAGCTGCTCGCGGCGCTCGAGGGATTCCATCAGGAGCCCGGGATCGTCCACCGTGCCCGATTCCTCGGTCGGCGCGGCCGCACCACGAAGGCGCAGCAGATAGGCCGCGCGCAGGACCGGATCGCGCAAGGTCCGGTAGGCGTCGTTCAAGGCAGTCGCCTGGGCGAGCGACGCCGCGCGCTCCTTCGCCGTCTTGCCGGCGAAGCGGTCGGGATGGAGCCGGGCCTGGAGCGCGAAGTAGCGGCTCGACAGCGTCTCCTCGTCCACCGCGAAGCCGCGGGGAATGCCCAGCCGCTCGAAATGGTCGGCGGGGCCCGGCGGTTGGACCGCGCCGCAGGTTTCGCAGAACAGGCTGGCGCGCGGAACCGGCCCCTTGCACGACCAGCAAGGAGAGACCGTCGCCTTCGCTTCCACGGTTTCCTGTTCAGCCATTTTACTCATGCGCGTTCCATAGATTTCGCATCCCGCGCCCGCCCTGCGAAGCCGGGACAAATTCGCTTCGATTACGGAGATGCCGGCTCGGTCCCGGCTCAAACCCGGCCCATGCCGAGTCCCGCGGCGCGGGTCTCAGACATGGAAGGATTCGCCGCAGCCGCACCGTCCCTTCTCGTTCGGGTTGGTGAAGACGAATCCCGATTGCAGCGTGTCTTCGACGTAGTCCATCTCGGTGCCCAGGATGAACAACGTCGCCTTGGGGTCCACGAACACGGTGACGCCCTTGTCCTCGACCACCTCGTCGTGGGAGCCCTTCTCGTCCGCGTATTCCAGCGTATAGGAAAGGCCGGAGCATCCCTTGCTGCGGACGCCGAGGCGCACGCCGGCGGCGGGCCTGCCGCGGGCGGCCATCAACTCCTTGACGCGCTTGGCGGCGGCGTCGGTGAGCGTCAGAATCTGTCCGGCCATGGTTCGCCTTCCCGTCGCGGCTATTCCGCGGCCTGCACTTTGGCCGCGGCGGCAGCCGGCGCGGCTTCGGCGGAGACGGTTTCGGCCGAGGCGGGCCGGCCCGTCTTCTCGCGGTAGTCACGGATCGCGGCCTTGATCGCGTCCTCGGCCAGGATCGAGCAGTGGATCTTGACCGGCGGCAGCGCCAGATGCTGGGCGATCTGGGTGTTCTTGATCGTCTCCGCCTCGTCCAGCGTCTTGCCCTTCACCCATTCGGTGATGAGCGAGCTGGAGGCGATCGCCGAGCCGCAGCCGAAGGTCTTGAACTTCGCGTCCTCGATCACCCCCTCGGGGCCGACCTTGATCTGCAGCTTCATCACGTCGCCACAGGCCGGCGCCCCGACGAGCCCGGTGCCCACGTCGGGCGCGTTCTTGTCGAGCGCCCCGATGTTGCGCGGGTGCTCGTAGTGGTCGATCAACTTTTCGCTATACGCCATACCGATACTCCTTCAGTTCCTCGCGCGGTTACGCGATTTCATCGCCGCCGTCAATGGGCGGCCCATTCCACGGACTTAATGTCGATTCCTTCCTGCGCCATTTCCCACAACGGGCTCATCTCGCGCAGGCGCTTCACGTGCTGGGCGATCTCGGAGACCGCGTAATCCACGTCCTCCTCGGTCGTGAACCGGCCCAGCCCGATGCGCAGGCTCGTATGGGCCAGGTCCTCGGAAACGCCGAGCGCGCGCAGCACATAGGACGGCTCGAGCGAGGCCGAGGTGCAGGCCGAGCCCGAGGACAGGGAAAGGTTCTTGATCCCCATCATGAGGGACTCGCCCTCGACATAGGCGAACGACAGGTTGAGGTTCCCGGGGATGCGGTGCTCGAAGTCGCCGTTCAGGTACACCTCCGGCAGCTCCTCCATGATCTTCTTGTAGAAGCGGTCGCGCAGCATGTGCAGGCGCTCGCTTTCCGACGCCATCTCCTTTTGCGCGATCTCGCACGCGGCGCCCAGCCCCACGCACAAGGGGGTGGGAAGCGTGCCCGAGCGCATGCCGCGCTCCTGGCCACCGCCGCTGATCAGCGCCTGCAGGCGCACCCGCGGCTTGCGGCGCACGAACAGCGCGCCGATGCCCTTCGGCCCGTAGATCTTGTGGCCCGAGATGCTCATGAGGTCGATGTTCATCGCGTTCACGTCGAGCGGGATCTTGCCGACCGCCTGGGCGCAATCGGAATGGAAGAACACGCCGCGCGAGCGGCACAGCGCGCCGATCTCCTTGACCGGCTGGATGACGCCGATCTCGTTGTTGACCCCCATGATCGAGACCAGAACGGTCTTATCCGTGATCGCGTTCTCCAGGTCCTCGAGGCGGATGAGGCCGTTCTTCTGGACCGGGAGATAGGTGACGTCGAAGCCCTCCTGCTGGAGATGGCGGCAGGATTCGAGCACGCATTTGTGCTCGGTGACGCAGGTGATGATGTGGTTCTTGCGCTCCTTGTAGAAGTGGGCGACGCCCTTGATCGCGAGGTTGTTCGATTCGGTCGCGCCCGAGGTGAAGATGATCTCCTTGGGGTCGGCGCCGATGATGGCCGCCACCTGGCCGCGCGCCTTCTCCACCGCCTCTTCCGCCTGCCAGCCGTAGATGTGGCTGCGCGAATGGGGGTTGCCGTAGATCTCGGTGAAATAGGGCATCATCGCCTCGACCACGCGCGGATCGGTCGGCGTCGTCGCCTGGTAGTCGAGATAAACGGGCAACTTGCGATGGGCCGATGCGGCGATGGCGGTATTGGTCGTCATGATTCCTGCAGTCCCTTTCCTATCCGTTCGTTACGCAGCCGGCGCCGAGGCGGAGTTGCTCCGCGCGGCATAGAGGCCGCCCCAGGCCTCCACGAATCGATCTATGTCTTGCGCGCCGTTTGTCCAACCCAGGCTGACGCGGACCGCCGAATCGGCGGCCGCGCCCGGAACGCCCATGGCGCGCAGCACGCGCGAGGGCTCGACCTTGCCCGAGGAGCAGGCGGCGCCGCTGCTCACGGCGATGCCTGCGAGGTCGAAGGCGATCACCTGAGTTTCGCCCGGCACTCCGGGCATGGCGACGAGCGAGGTGTTGGCGAGCCGCGCCGCCTTCGCACCGAAGACGGCTACCTCCGGCGCCAGGCGCAACACGCGCGATTCGAGCGCATCGCGCAGTTCGGCCAGCATTGCGAAATCGTCCAGCCCGTCGCGGGCGAGCCGCGCCGCGACACCGAAGCCGGCGATCCCGGCGACGTTCTCGGTCCCGGCGCGCAGCCGGCGCTCCTGGCCGCCGCCGCGAACGAGCGGCGCGAGCGCCACATGGGGGGCGACGTAGAGCGCGCCGACGCCCTTCGGCCCGCCCAGCTTGTGGGCGGAAAGCGAGAGCAGATCGGCGCCGAGTTCCGCCACGTCCACGGCAATCTTCCCCGCCGCCTGGACCGCGTCGCAGAACAGGAGCGCGCCGAAGCGATGGGCGATCTCCGCCGCCTGCCGGACGGGCTGGATCACGCCGGTCTCGTTGTTGGCGAGCATGAGGGCGACGAGCGCAGGCGGCGCGTCCGCGGCCAGCATGGCCTCCAGCGCGGCGAGATCCACGACCCCGTCCGCGGTCGCGGGCACGAGATCGCAGTCGGCGTTGCGCAGGACCGAGTCGTGCTCGATCGCGGAGGCCAGCACCCGCCTTCCCGTTCCGCGCAGCGCGAGCGCGTTGGCCTCGGTGCCGCCGCCGGTGAAGACGACGGTTGCGGCCGGAGCGCCGATCAGCGCCGCCACCGAATCGCGGGCGTCCTCCACGGCGCGGCGCGCGAGACGGCCGAAGCGGTGCACCGACGAGGGATTGCCCGTCAGGCGCAGCGCCGCGGCCACGGCCTCGATCACCTCGGGCCGCGCCGGCGCGCTTGCGTTGAAATCCATGTAGACGGTGCGATCCATCGTCGAGCTTCCGAACCTTTCGTTACTGCGCGGCGACCGCGTGCGAAACGGCCCCGTCGCCGTGCTCCGCGTCCTGGCGCAGGCCACTGGTGCCGAGAATCCGGCGCTCGCGCACGTCGGCGAGCGACACGGCGCTCAGGTACAGATGAATCTGGTGGCCGAGCTCCTCCCACAGATCGTGGGTGAGGCAGCGGCTCTTGTTGCTGCGGCAGCCCTCGGGCGAGCCCGACTGGCAGCGCGTCGCGCGGATCGGCTCGTCCACGGCGAGGATGATGTCGGAAATCCGGGTCGTCTCCGCGGAATGGGCCAGCAGGTAGCCGCCGCCCGGCCCGCGCACGCTCTTGACCAGGCCGCCCTTGCGCAGCTTGGCGAACAGCTGTTCGAGATAGGACAGCGAAATCTCCTGGCGCTCGGCGATATCCGCGAGCGCCACCGGCTTGCCGTCGCTGCGGCACGCGAGATCCACCATCGCCATCACCGCGTACCGCCCTTTTGTGCTCAGTCTCACCTGACGTCTCCTGTGTTGCTGGTCACCGGCCTTCGGGTTTCCTCAAACCTTGGAAACGCGGGCCGGACCGCCCTCTTCCGCGGGCCGATCCCGCGGTTGCTCTTCCGTCTGCTTCTTCTCGAGCTCGTCGATCCGCGCCTGCAAGGCGCCGACGCGCTCCATCAGGCCGTCCACGGCGCGCACCAGCGGATCGGAGAGATCCGAGGTGGGCGTGCCGTAGGCGACGAAATCCTCCGGGCCCTTCGCCAGCCGCGCCGCGCAAAGCCGGGCGGGAACGCCGACCGCCGTGGCGCCGGCGGGAACATCCTTGACCACCACCGCGTTGGCGCCGATCCGCGCCTTCTCGCCGATGGTGACGGGCCCCAGAACCTGCGCGCCCGAGCCGATGATGGCGCCGTCGCGAAGCGTCGGGTGGCGCTTTTGCCGGCTCTGGGCGCTGGAATCGATCGCGGGCGCGATGCCGCCCAGGGTCACCCCGTGGTAGAGGGTCACGTCGTCGCCGATCTCGGCGGTCTCGCCGATCACCACCCCCATGCCGTGGTCGATGAAGAAGCGGCGGCCGATCTTGGCGCCAGGGTGGATCTCGATGCCGGTGACGAAGCGGCCGAACTGCGAGAGCAGGCGCGCCAAAAGGCGGAGGCCGCGCCGCCACAGGCCGTGGGCCGCGCGGTGCAGCACCAGGGCGTGAAGCCCCGGATAGCAAAAGAAAATCTCGATTCTGGAGCGCGCCGCCGGGTCGCGCGCCATGGCGGCGTCGATGTCTTCGCGAAGCGTCTTGAACATTGTTCCGCCCACCATGATATGATCCGCGGCCCGAAGCAGCCTTCGCCTGAAAATCCTGGCGTTTCGGGCGTCACTCCAGGGTCACAAGGCATATAGGTTACCCGAGTAAATTAGTCAAGTTTTGCCTTACAGAGCCTAGCGTTTCCCGGTCCCGCTTAACCCTGACGGCCACATGGCCTTTAGGGCGGTACGGTTTTGCGCGAAGGCCGGTTCGAAGGACGGACAGGAAGATGCCGGAAGTCATCATCAACGGCGCGGAAGGGCGGCTCGAAGGCCGCTATCACCACTCCAAGGAGCCGGGCGCCCCGATCGCGCTGTTCCTTCACCCCCATCCCGAGCATGGGGGCAACATGAACAACAAGGTGATCTACGCCCTTTACCATAGCTTCGTGCGCCGGGGATTCTCGGCGCTGCGCTTCAATTTCCGAGGCGTGGGGCGGAGCCAGGGCAGCTACGACCGGGGCGAAGGGGAGCTGAGCGACGCGGCCGCCGCGCTCGACTGGGTGCAGACCTACAACCCCAACGCCTCGAGCTGCTGGGTCGCCGGCTATTCATTCGGGGCGTGGATCGGGATGCAGCTCCTGATGCGCCGGCCCGAGATCGGCCGCTTCATCTCGGTGGCGCCGCCCGCCAACCTCTACGACTTCAGCTTCCTCGCCCCCTGCCCCGCTTCGGGGCTGATCGTCCACGGCGGGGCCGACGAGCTGGTGACCTTCGAATCGGTCAAGAAGCTGGCCGACAAGCTCAACGCCCAGCGCAACATCTCGGTCGATCTTCGCGTCATCCCCGAGGCGAACCACCTGTTCTATTCCGGGTTCGACGCGCTGACGCCGCTGGTCGAGGACTATCTCGATTCGGTTCTCGCCGCCGAGCGGGGCGAGGTGCCCGGCTCCGGCAAGGGCCGCGAGAAGAAGACCGTCACCGCCTGAGCCTCACGCCGTCCGGATGCGGTGGATCCGGCCGCCCGGGACCGGGCGGCGCGCCCCCGTCGTCGAGGGCAGGGTCAAGGCAAGGCCCAGCAGCACGCGCACGGCGAGATAGCCGAAGGCCTGCGCCTCCAGGGCGTCGCCGTTCCAGCCCACCTCCTCCACCGCCGCGACCGGACAGGGCAGCGCCGCGCGAAGCGCTGCCATGAGGGCGCGGTTGCGCCGACCGCCGCCCGCGACCAACACGCGCCGCGGCGGCTCGGGAAAATGCGCCCAGGCGCGGGCGACCGCGGCGGCCGTGAAGGCGGCCAGCGTGGCCGCGCCGTCGGCGGGCGAAAGCCCGGCCAGCGCCGTCAGGGCGAAATCGCCGCGGTCGAGGGACTTGGGCGGGCGGCGGTCGAAATAGGGATGGTCGAGCAGGCGCGCGAGGATGCCCTCGGCGGCGCACCCGGAGGCGGCGAGCGCGCCGTCGGCGTCGAACGCGGCGCCGGTCTTCTCCCGCACCCAGTCGTCGAGCAGGGCGTTGCCCGGCCCGGTGTCGAAGGCGATCGGCTCGGCGGCCGCCCCGATCCAGGTGACGTTGGCGACCCCGCCCAGATTGAGCACGGCGAGCGGCCGCTCGAGCCCGGCGGCCAGCGCGACATGGAACAGCGGCACGAGCGGCGCGCCCTCCCCGCCCTCGGCGACGTCGCGGCTGCGGAAATCGTCCACCACGTCGATGCCGGTGAGCGAGGCCAAAAGCGCGCCGTCGCCGATCTGGACCGTGATCCCCTCGTGGGGGCGGTGGAGGATGGTGTGGCCGTGGAAACCGATCACGTCCACGGCGCGCGGCGGCGTCGCGCTTTCCCGCAGTAGCCGGCGCACCGCCTCGGCGTGGACCCGGGTGATCTCGCCGCCGACCGCCTCGACCTCGTCTTCGCGCTCGCCCGGGGCGCAGCCCAGGACCGCGCGCAGCCGCGCCCGCAAGGGCTCCTCATAGGGAACGGTGAGGGCTGGGCCGCAGCGCACCGTCAACCGGCCGTCGGTCGTGACGAGGGCCGCGTCCACCCCGTCCTGCGAGGTGCCGCTCATCAATCCCACCGCCGTGAAAAGGCCCGAGGCCGGCATGCCCTTGCCCGAGATGCGCGAAGGCCCGCGCGTTGTCGCGAGGGCGCCAGTGTGCTAAATCACCGGGCCTTCCGGCAAGCGCGCCTTGCCGGGCCGCGAAACCCGGGACCGGTCATGGCAGAACCCCGTTCGGACTTCCTTCGCGCCGTCGCGGCGCGCGGGTTCCTGCATCAATGCACCGACCTCGAAGGGCTGGACGAGCTGGCCCGCGGCAAGCCGGTGACCGCCTATATCGGCTTCGACTGCACCGCCGACACGCTTCATGTCGGCAGCCTGGTGCAGATCATGCTGCTGCGGCTGCTGCAGAAGACCGGCCACAAGCCGATCGTGCTGCTGGGCGGCGGCACCACCAAGGTCGGCGACCCCTCGGGCAAGGACGAGACGCGCAAGCTTCTCTCGGACGACGAGATCGCGCGCAACAAGGCCGGCGTCCGCGACGTTTTCGCGCGCTTCCTCGAGTTCGGCGACGGCCCGAGCGACGCCATGTTCGTGGACAACGACGACTGGCTCGACGGGCTCGAATACATCCCGTTCTTGCGCGACATCGGCCGGCACTTCTCCGTCAACCGCATGCTCGGGTTCGAATCGGTCAAGCTGCGCCTCGAGCGCGAGCAGCCGCTCTCGTTCCTGGAGTTCAACTACATGGTGCTCCAGGCCTACGATTTTCTCGAGCTGGCGCGCCGGTTCGACTGCACGCTGCAGATGGGCGGCTCCGACCAGTGGGGCAACATCGTGAGCGGCGTGGAGCTGGTGCGCCGCGTCGCCGAGCGGGAGGTGTTCGGCCTCACGGCGCCGCTCGTCACCACCGCGACCGGCGAGAAGATGGGAAAGACGGCGCGCGGCGCGGTGTGGCTCGACCCGGCCCGGGTCAGCCCCAACGATTACTGGCAATACTGGCGCAACACCGCGGACGCCGACGTCGGGCGGTTCCTGCGCCTGTTCACCGAGCTGCCGGACGACGAGATCGCGCGCCTGGAGAAGCTCGATGGGGCCGAGCTCAACGAGGCGAAGAAGACGCTGGCGAGCGAGGCCACGGCGCTCGCCCACGGGGCCCACGCCACCGAGGCCGCCGCGAAGACGGCCGCCGAGACCTTCGAGGCGGAGGCCGGCGGCGTCATCCACATGACCGTGTCGGCCGAGGCGATGAGCACGATGGACCAAAGCCGGATCATCCGCGTGCTGCCGTCGGAGGACGACCTCAGCTACCGGCTCGTGACCACGGCCTGGCCGCTGGTCTCGATCGCGCGCGCGAAGCTCGAGAAGGGCGTGCCGCTGGTGGATGTCCTGCGCCAGGCGGGGCTGGCCACCAGCAACAGCGAAAGCCGGCGGCTCATCCGCGGCGGCGGCGCGCGCGTCAACGACCAAGTGGTGAGCGACGAGGCGGCGACGATCGGCGTCGGCGACCTGCGCGAGCCCGACGGGATCATCAAGCTTTCGGCGGGAAAGAAACGCCACGCGCTGGTGCGCGCGGTCTAGACCGGCGTCACTGTTGCTGTTGCGGCGGCTGCTGAGGCTGCTGTGGCGGCGGCTGCGCTTGGGGCGGCTGAGACTGTTGCGGTTGCGGCGGCTGCGCTTGGGGCTGCTGTGCTTGGGGCTGCTGCGCTTGGGGCTGCTGCGCTTGGGGCTGCTGCGCTTGGGGCTGCTGC